>Ga0224497_10000489_pt1 | contig 27193 bp, 20 predicted proteins | sample SF_Jul11_sed_USG_4_FD_167970 | JGI IMG/M metagenome (GOLD analysis project Ga0224497, IMG submission 167970) | Sediment microbial communities from San Francisco Bay, California, United States - SF_Jul11_sed_USGS_13 | ecosystem: Environmental > Aquatic > Marine > Sediment | place: USA...
CACCAGCTCTCGACTGCCGCCCGTCGACTCCTCAAGCGGCTCTATTGGATGCAGCGGGCCCAGGCGCCGTTCGACCTTCTCAGGCGCCGAATCTGGCACAATCACTTCCGCTTCGGTGGGCGGCCGGTCCATGTTTGCCCAGAAATACCAGATCGCGCCGGCAGCACCGGCGGCCAGAAGCAGGGGAATTAACCAGCGCATATTAAATTTTTCCATCAGAGAATCTTCGTGTTTAAATGGCTTATCTAAGCCGTTCGCAAAGGCCGCAATTGTTAATAGTTTGTCCCAATAGTGCGGTTTGAACCACTAGGGGACTATTCCAACAGCAAGAAACTCCTGATTCAACTACCGGTAACCATACATGAAAAAACAGCATGTCTATTCGTTTGCCAAGGGTGACGGGCAAGATAAGAAACTCCTCGGAGGCAAAGGCGCCAATCTGTGCGAAATGACTCAGATCGGTATCAATGTGCCGCCCGGCTTCGTGATAACGACTGAAGCCTGCCTCGATTATCTCGAGCGTAACGCGCTGCCCGATTCCCTTATGGCGTCGGTCAAAGAAGAGATCGGCAAACTCGAAGCCGATACCGGCAAGACCTTTGGATCGGGTTCGGATCCATTGCTCGTTTCCGTACGTTCTGGTTCGGCGATGTCGATGCCCGGCATGATGGATACGATTCTCAATCTAGGGCTAAACGAAAACACGCTCGCCAGCCTGATAGCAAAAACCGGTGATGAGCGCTTTGCTTACGACGCCTATCGGCGTTTCATCCAGCTATTTGGCAAGGTGGCGCTTGGCATCGAAGACGAAAAATTCGATGTCCATTTCGAGGCGATCAAGAAACGCGTCGGTGTTAAAGCGGACGTTGGGCTGGACGCCGGCCACCTGAAAGAAATCAGCGAGAAGTTCCTCGATGTCGTGCAGCGGGAAACCGGCGACGAATTTCCGAGCGATGTCATGCTGCAGTTGCAACTGGCGATTGAGTCTGTGTTCCGCTCCTGGTCCGGTAAACGCGCTGTCGATTACCGTCGCGAATTCAATATCAGGCCCGACATGGCGAATGGAACAGCCGTAAATATTTGCACGATGGTCTTTGGCAATATGGGTGACGACTGTGCAACCGGTGTTGGCTTTACTCGTAATCCGGGTACTGGCGAAAAAGAAATGTTCGGTGAATACCTGACCAACGCGCAGGGTGAGGATGTTGTCGCAGGTATTCGCACGCCCAAAGCGCTGCAGGACATGGAAACCGAGATGCCCGAACAGTATGCGCAGCTCGTGGCGTTACGTAACAGGCTCGAGTCGCACTATCAGGAAGTACAGGACTATGAGTTTACGATTGAGCACGGAACGCTTTATTGCCTGCAAACGCGCAACGGCAAGATGAATGCGACAGCGATGGTCAAAACATCGGTCGACATGGTTGGCGAAAAACTGATTAGCCGCGATCAGTCGTTACTACGAATCGACCCGGAGCTGCTTGAGCAGTTACTGCATCCGAGCCTCGACCCCGACAGCAAAGCTGAAGCCATCGCTTTGGGGCTGCCCGCATCGCCCGGCGCGGCCTCGGGCAAGTGCGTATTCGATGCAGACCTGGCTGAGAAGCTCGGCAATGCCGGAGAAAAGGTCATTCTCGTTCGCGAAGAAACCCGGCCGGAAGACATCCACGGATTTTTTGCTGCCGAGGGAATTCTGACCAGTCGCGGTGGCAAGACATCCCACGCGGCCGTGGTCGCACGCGGTATGGGTAAGCCTTGTGTTGCCGGCGCCGAAGGAATCGCCGTTGATGTAAAGCTACGTCTCGCCAGAATTGGTGAGCATGTACTTCACGAAGGCGACGTCATCACTCTCGATGGCGCGTCAGGCGAGGTCTATGCCGGGGCGATTCCGACCATTCCGCCGCACTTCACCGAAGACCTGCATGTCCTGCTTGGATGGGCCGACGAAACGGCGGCGCTGAAAGTGATGGCGAATGCCGATACGCCGGACGCAGCAAAAAGGGCACGCGAGTACGGTGCGATGGGCATTGGTTTGTGTCGCACAGAGCGCATGTTCAATGCATCTGACCGTTTGCCTATCGTGATTGACATGATTCTTGCCGATACAAAAGAAGAGCGACAGGCGGCACTCGACAAGCTTTTGCCGATACAACGTACGGACTTTATCGACCTGTTTTCGGCGATGTCACCGGCACCAGTTACGGTTCGCCTGCTTGACCCGCCGATGCATGAGTTTCTTCCTACTGAGGAGCAGCTGGTCGAGGACGTCAAGACACTCGCGATATATCGCGATGTTGTCAAAGGACGGCAAACAGCGATAGGTACACTGGATGCGCCGTCGCCACTTCCGGAAGCATTCACCGAGCTAACTGAAGAGCGTGTCAACGACGCATTATCCAAGAAAGAGCGAATGTTGCTCAAAGCCCGCGAGTTGCAGGAGGTCAATCCGATGCTCGGCCATCGCGGTGTGCGAATTGGCATTACCTACCCCGAGATATACGCCATGCAGATCCAGGCAATACTCGAGGCGACCGCCGAATGTGCCAGGAAAGGTATCGATGTAAGCCCCGAGATTATGGTTCCGCAGGTCATCACCTCCCAGGAGCTTGACCATGTAAAACGAACGGTTGATCAACTCACCGAGCGGCTTGAAAAGGAATTGGGCGAAAAGCTGGACTTCAAGTTTGGCACGATGATCGAAACAGTACGTGCCTGTACGCGGGCGAGGCGGCTTGCTGAGAACGCGGAGTTCTTTTCCTTCGGTACGAACGATCTCACGCAGGCGACGTTCTCGTTCTCGCGAGAGGACGCGGAGAACAAGTTCCTGCCGTTGTATAACGATTCGGGAATTTTGCAGGACAATCCGTTTGAGGTTTTGGATACCGAGGGAGTCGGTCAACTCATAGAGATGGCCGTCGAACGCGGCAGAGAAATTCGCAAGGACCTGAAAATCGGTATTTGCGGTGAGCAAGGAGGGCATCCCCAGTCAATTCGATTCTGCCACCACGCTGGCCTGAACTACGTGTCCTGTTCCGGTCCACGAGTACCCATCGCCAGGTTGGCCGCAGCAAATGCCAAGCTCAGAGAAAATGATTGGGTCAAGCGGAAGAGGTAGCCACCGAACTACGTGACAAGGCCGCCTTCGCCGAATTGTAATTCGGCGAGGCGGGCGTACAACGAGTCGCGTTGCACAAGCTGATCGTGAGTGCCGATGTCGACTATGCGTCCGTGATCCATCACGACAATGCGATTTGCCTTGAGCACCGTCGCGAGCCGGTGGGCAATAATGATCGTCGTGCGACCTTGCATCAGGAGCTCCAGAGCTTCTTGAACGACCCGCTCGCTTTCCGCATCGAGTGAGCTCGTTGCTTCATCGAGCAGCAGGATGGGCGGATCTTTCAGAATGGCTCGTGCGATCGCTATTCTCTGCCGCTGTCCGCCGGAAAGTCGCGTACCGCGCTCCCCAAGAAACGTATCGAAGCTTTTTGGCAGTTGTTCGATAAAGACATCCGCAGCGGCGGCTTCTGCTGCGGTCGCTATCTCCGCATCGCTGGCGCCAGGGCGACCATAGCCAATATTTTCCTTTGCAGTGGTTCCGAAAATGACGGTTTCCTGGGGTACCAGGCCAATTCGTGCTCTTACGGCTTCCGGTGCCGCTTGTGAAATATCGACTCCATCTATCTCAATGTGACCGGACTCCGGGTCGTAGAAACGCAGCAGCAGCTGGAAAAGAGTACTTTTGCCGGCGCCGGACGGGCCCACGATCGCCAGTGTTTCGCCGCTTGCAACTTGCAGGTCGAAGTCGCTGATAGCGAGCGTTTCTGGCCTCGATGGATAACGAAAAGAAATATTGTGCAAATGAATACGGCCTTCACTGACCTTGGGCAAGGCTACCGGCTCTGATGGCGCGACAATGGCAGGCTTCGAGTCCAGAAGCTCAACCAATCTTTCCATGGCACCGGCGGCGCGCTGCACCTCACCCCACATTTCGCTCAGGGCGGCAGCCGATGTTGCTACAAAAATAGCGTACAACAGAAATTGACCGAGTTGCCCGCCCGTCATTTCGCCGCGCATCACGGAGTGGGTGCCAATCCACAGAACGAACGTGATGGCACCGAAAATAAACAAGATCGCTATGCCGGTTAACAAAGAACGCACGCGGATACGTTGCACCGCGGTTTGAAACGCAAGCTTGACTGCGTCGGCGAACCGTTCGCTCTGCAGCTTCTCCAGCGTAAATGCCTGAACCGTAGAAATAGCGTTGAGCGTTTCGCCCGCCAAGCCGCTGGTGTCAGCAATGCGATCCTGGCTCGCCTTGGAGAGCGAGCGCACTCGTCGCCCAACAAGAATGATAGGCACGATTACGAGCGGAACCAGCAACAGGATCATGCCCATTAACCGTGGACTGGTGACGGCCAGCATAATCGATGCACCGATGAGGTTCAGTGATGCACGCAGCGTGATGGAAAGACCGGTTCCTGATATCGATTGGATCAGCGTTGTGTCCGTCGTCAGCCTGGAAAGCACTTCACCCGTCTTGGTAACCTCGAAAAATGTCGGATCCAGCCGGATCACGTGCGCGTAGACCGCTTTTCGAATATCCGCGACAACTCGCTCGCCGAGCCAGGTAACGAGGTAAAAACGAAATGCGGAAAATATGCCAAACGCCATTGCGACACCGAACAAGCCGAGAAAATATCGATCGATAGTCGATACGTCGTCGGCCATCATGCCGCCATCGATGAGGAATCGGATCGCGACAGGCAAACCGAGCTGGGCGGCCGAGGCGAGCAAGAGCGCCGCCATGGCGAGGTATAGCGTGCCCCTGTACGGCATAACATAGGGCACGAGAGCCCGCAGGGGGCCCAGCGACTCACCTTTGGGCCGATCGGTTGCGTCAGTCATGCGGCTCGCCACAGCCAGCCCGGCCGGGAGATCTGGATATCTGCATTAATGTCTCCGTTAATGGTGGATTTTAGCGAGAGATTTGGTGATTACCGCATTATAATGGCGCCCGCCCCGCATCGCCGGTGCCTCCAACTACAAGTGAAAAAAAAGCATGAGCACAGCGAAGATTATCTATACCAAGACAGACGAGGCGCCTGCCCTGGCGACGTATTCTTTGTTACCAATTGTCAAAGCATTTACGGATGCCGCCGGCATCGCGGTTGAAACCCGCGACATTTCATTGGCCGGGCGCATTCTCGCAAATTTCCCGGAGAATCTCACGGCAGAACAACGTCATAGCGATGCGTTGGCCGAGCTGGGCGAGCTGGCGAAGACACCTGAAGCGAATATCATTAAATTGCCGAATGTCAGTGCATCGATTCCGCAACTGCAGGCAGCGATACAGGAACTGCAATCGCAGGGCTACGATATTCCCGATTACCCCGAAGAGCCGAAGAGCGACGCCGAACAGGAAATTCGCAGTCGCTATGCCAGGGTTCTCGGCAGCGCCGTGAACCCTGTGTTGAGAGAGGGTAATTCGGATCGCCGTGTTGCTGCTGCCGTAAAACAGTACGCGAAGGACAACCCGCACTCCATGGGCGCGTGGAGCCCGGACTCCAAGTCTCATGTGGCACATATGCAAGATGGCGATTTCTATTCCAGCGAAACGTCTGCGGTTGTCGAGAAGCAGGGCAGCCTGAGAATCGAATTCGAATCTTCGGGCGGTGAGCGTACCGTGTTGCGTGAGGCTGTGCCCGTGCTTGAACATGAGGTCGTCGACGCGAGCGTGATGAGTTGCAAGGCACTCCGCAAATTCTACGCAGCGCAGATAGAGGCCGCGAAAGAAGAAGATGTGCTGCTGTCGCTACACCTCAAAGCGACCATGATGAAAGTGTCTGATCCGATTATGTTCGGGCATGCCGTAACGGTTTACTACGCCGACGTATACGAAAAATACAAAGCACTGTTCGATGAGCTCGGAGTGGAAGCCAACAACGGCGTCGGCGATGCCTATGCGAAGATTGCGGATTTACCAGAAGCGCAGCGCAAGGAGATCGAGGCGGATCTCGAAGCTGTCTACAAGAATCGTCCCGCACTCGCCATGGTCAATTCGGACAAGGGTATTACGAATCTGCACGTACCCAGCGACATCATTATTGATGCGTCCATGCCTGCTGCGATACGTACCTCGGGACAAATGTGGGGGCCCGATGGCCAGCTAAAGGATATGAAGGCGATGATTCCGGACCGGTGCTACGCCGACATCTACCAGGAAACCATCAGCAACTGTAAAGAACACGGTGCGTTTGACGTTTCAACCATGGGCAACGTTTGTAACGTAGGCCTTATGGCGCAAAAAGCTGAGGAATACGGGTCACACGACAAGACGTTCGAGATTGTAGCCGACGGACGGGTCCGGGTTACGACAGAGGCGGGCGATGTATTGCTCGAGCATGCTGTCGAACGCGGGGACATATGGCGCATGTGCCAGACCAAGGACCTGCCGATTCGCGACTGGGTCAAACTCGCCGTATCACGTGCTCGTCAGACCGGCACTCCGGCGATCTTCTGGCTTGACGAAAACCGCGGGCATGACGCCAATCTGATTCGATTGGCCACTCGTTACCTCGCGGATCACGACACAAACGGGCTCGATATCCGTATCCTGGCTCCCGTCGAGGCGATGCGCGCAACGCTTGAGCGCGTCAGGGCGGGCGAAGATACGATTTCGGTTACCGGCAATGTCTTGCGTGATTACCTCACTGATCTCTTCCCGATCCTGGAGCTTGGTACGAGTGCGAAGATGCTGTCGATTGTGCCATTGCTCGCTGGCGGCGGCTTGTACGAGACCGGTGCCGGTGGCTCAGCACCCAAACATGTTCAGCAGTTTGTTGGCGAAGGTCACTTACGCTGGGACTCGCTCGGCGAATTCCTGGCGCTTGCCGTATCCATCGAAGACCTGGCTGAAAAGACCAGCAATGCCAGGGCAAGAATCGTTGCGGATGCACTCAACGAGGCGAACAGCCGCTACCTGGCGGAAAATAAATCACCGTCACGCAAGGGCGGCGAGCACGATAACCGTGGCAGCCATTTCTACCTTGCGATGTACTGGGCACAGGCAATCGCTCAAAACACTGCCGACGCCGAACTTGCGGCTCGATTTGCTGCTGCGGCCAAAGACCTGGCAGACAATGAAAGCAAAATTGTTACAGAGCTTGAAGCAGTGCAGGGCCCTGCGGTCGATCTCGGTGGTTACTACAATCCAGACGACGAACTCGCGAGTGCAGCGATGCGACCCAGCGCGACCCTGAATAGCATCATTGATGCCATCTAGCATGGTGAACGTTCTAATTGCTTATTCGACCTGTGACGGGCACACGCTGGAAATTTGTGAGCGTTTGAAACAGGTCGTCGAGCAACAGAACCACACGGTCGAACTACGTCTTATCGACGACGAATCGGCTATTGATGTTTCGCCATTCGATAAGATCATCATCGGCGCAAGTATTCGTTACGGAAAGCACCGACCCCATGTCAACAAGTTCATCGCCAGGAATCTGGAGCACCTTGAAAGCAAACCGAGCGCATTATTCTCAGTCAATGTTGTAGCGCGAAAGCCCGAAAAGAACACCCCTGAAACCAATCCGTACCTGCAGAAATTTCTCAAACAGATTTCCTGGCAACCTCGGCACATGGCGGTCTTCGCCGGCAAGATTAACTACCCCATCTACTCGTTCTGGGATCGACAGGCGATCCGCTTCATCATGTGGATGACAAAAGGCCCGACGGATCCTGCAACGGTTGTTGATTTTACGGACTGGGCGAAGGTCGAGGAATTCGGCCGCCTGATTGCGAGCCTGGATCAGCCCTGATCAGGTCTTGCGCACAACTGGCCAGAACAGTTGCTCCGCCGCGCCCATCGGTTCCAGATTCTCCACTCCGATTTCCACGGGATAGCGGCGCGTAATCTTTGCGGTGCGAAATAGCACATCCCAGAAAAAAAGCAAATTGCCGTAATTACCTTTGTAGTTGGTGATGCCATCGCTCAGGTGTTTGCCGTGATGTGCGGAATGCGTCGCGGGTGTCGAAATCGTGCGCTCGAGAAACCACATGACAGGCGACAACCACCTGATTTCATACAAGGGTTTGTCCCAGCGGATATCGGAGTGCGCGCCAAAGATGACCAGCATCTTGAACACGAGGTAGAAGCTGTAAACTTTGGCGAGGCCGAGATAAATCAGTACCCCCGATAACCAGATGCTCGGCATTAGTAAATAGTAGAAAAAGCCATTTCTGTAGACGATGCGAATGCTCATATAGCCAGCGTCATGGTGAGCACGGTGCAGCTTGTACAGCCACGGCGTTTTGTGTGTCGTGCGATGCCACCAGTATTGAGTCATGTCGTCGAACACGAGTAGTAAACCAATCTGTGCCAGAACCGAGATGCCAATAAGACTATCTTGTGCGGCCGGAAACGCAGCACCCATGAACGCGGCGGCCATCAACAGGATGGCGGGTTGTGTCAATCCTAATAGAAGAACCGTGCTCGCCGCCTCGATGACTCCGTCACGGGTTTGCTGATTGGGCTTATGGAAGAAATTCGTTCGTACGGCTTCTGCGATCGCGAAGGCGACAAAAACAGAAAGGATGACGATTACTTCTGGTTTCATTGGTTTCTGCGTTTGCGTCCCTGCATGCGGCGCAGAATATCGTCCAACAAGCTGATCGCCGTGAGGATGTGCGGGCCCTTATTCAGCATGACGCAGTCAGCGCGCTGTGCGAGCGCTGCGTCCGATATTTCGGCGCGCGATGGCTGGCCCTTTTTGGCCTCGCTCTCGAGAACCTGAGTGGCCCAAATGACGGGCATCTGCGCCACCTGGCAGAGCAGGAGTATCTCTTCTTGCAACTCCGCCAAGCGCTCCCAGCCGCATTCAACAGCCAGGTCGCCGCGTGCGATCATCACGGCGGAAGGGTGTTGTCGCATCGCGGTTAACAGAAGTTTCGGAAGATTTTTGAAGCCCTTCTTGGTTTCGACCTTGATGATGATGCTCGGGTGGGGGTCCGGATAATCATCAATTGCGTCCTGCAGCATGACGATGTCCGCAGCACGTTTTACGAATGACAGGCTAACGGCATCGGCGTTAGCGACCACAAATTCAAGCGTGTCCCGATCGGCCGCGGTCAAGCCCGGCAAGCGAATGTCGCTATCGGGGAAATTGATGCCGCGATCACTCCGGAGCCTGCTTCCGGTCGGTTTCGCTTTGGTGATTTCTATATCGAGGTGATCGTCAGAAGCGGTTTCCACAATACCGGCGATCTTGCCGTCATTGAGCGAGATCCGCTCGCCGGCGGCAACATATTCAAATACTTCGGGTTGGCGACAAGAGATATGTGCCGGCTCCGTAATATCTCCCAGGGAGTCTTCGACTGCAGGTGCACCCGGCACACTTTCCTTGTGAAGTACCAGTGTATCGCCGGGCCGTAACAGAATCGGCTGCTCGACGGATGGTAGTTCGCTGACGCGGTAGCTAAGTATTTCACCTTCCGCATCGCGCATCAGGCGTAACTTCGTACCGCTGGCTACGTACGCGCCTTTGATGGTCTCTACAACGAGGCCTTTCTCATCTTTTATTACGACAGAGAGACTCCTCTTCTTGCCGCGCGTGTCCTTAAAGCGAATCTGATCGCCTTCGTGCGCATACTCGATGCACTCGCGAGGTACCGGAATCACCGCTACTTTCGTTCCGCGCCAGGTAATATCATCGGGTATCAGGCGGATACGTCGCGGGGCAATCGTTCGTCCCATCGGATCACGGCGCGGTTTGATGTGAAAAACACGTGGCCCTGGCTGCAAATCGCCGGTGCGAATTTTAGGGCCCGCAAGATCCATCACGATCTTGCAGACAGAGCTGGCTTCGTCGGCTGCGTTTCTGACGTTTTCGATCATGCCGGCCCATATTTCCTCTGAGTCACGAGCACAATTGATGCGGGCAACGTTCATGCCAGCAGTGATCATCTCTGACACGAGCAACGTGTTGCCGGCTGCTTCGGTCGGCAGGGTGACCATGATCGCGGCATCACGGTCGGCGGGGCTATCTCCGAAAATAGCTCGCCGATTAATGTCCTTTTGCGGGCGCGCTGCTTCGAGGGCGGGGAGCTCACTACGGGTATCAGCGTCAGCTTCTGGTGACATTGAGGCCAATGCTGCAAGTACAGCCCGAATCGAGGTCAATACATCGCGGTCAACCCGGTCGAGGGATGACAGACCCAACTGTGCGAGGGTTTCCTGCAGGTCGCGAATGTCGGTTTGGCGCAGCGCGAGGTAGTGCACCAGGTTCAGTGCGCCATCGCGAAAATCAGGATGAACCGCTGCAAGGTCTTCCGCGTAATGAGATTCAAGCTCAATGGCGTCGTCGCAGATCGACAGCAGCTGAACCCTGAGCTGCCCGATGTCGATAGATTCAGCCATAAACGCCCTCCCAAAGCCCTGTTGTAGAGCATTATTAGGCCGGAAGCTGTTATGGAATGCACCTATACGGTGCCTGGCGATCAGTTCTCGAGGTATTTCGCGTAGGCGCTGACGTACTTGGCTGCATTGTCAGCCGAAATAAGTACGGCTTTGCCCACCGTATGATCAAATTGTCTCGCCGCGTGCAGAAGCGCGCCGGTCGTTGGTCCGACCATGATGCCCTCGGTCCTAGCGACCTCGATGCCGGCCTTGTACGCTTCTTCGTCGGTGACCGAGATGAGGTCATCGAGAAGATTACGGTCGAGGATTTTGGGGAAGTGTTCGTCCGGTAGCCCGGTGATGCGTTTCAGGCCAGACAGGCTGTGGTGGCGAGAACCTGGCTCGACACCGATGATCTTGACGTTCGGGTTCCTCTCTTTAAGGTACTGGCCAACGCCACTGATCGTGCCGCCTGTGCCAATGCCGGCAAAGAAATAATCGATTTCGCCGTTGGTCTGTCGCCAGATCTCCGGGCCGGTCGTGCAGTAGTGCGCTGCAACATTGAGTTCGCTCTCGTATTGGTTCGGGCTGATGTATTTGCCGTTGTAGGCGTTACTTTCCACCATGCTCTTGACGACGCCGCGCGCTCCTTCGGTAGGGAACAACGGGCAGAGCTCGTCTTCCACCTCTATCAGCTCGGCACCGAGAAACCGCAGCAAAGCCTTTTTCTCTTCGGGCGTGCCATCGGGAACCGCTATTTCGATCGGCGTGTCTTGTGCGTTGGCCATTGCCGCAAGAGCAATGCCCGTGTTGCCGGCGGATGGTTCGACGAGCGACTGATCCGCCTTTATACGCAAATCCTTCAGCATGTAGAACGCCGTGCGATCCTTGATGGAACCGAACGGATTGAGGCCCTCAAGCTTGAGTAGCATCTCGAAGTCTCGATTTGGGTTAAATCGCTCACTAAGCCGAATCATCGGTGTGGGATTGTCCGGATTCGGGATCAGGTCGAGGATACTGTCGTAGACTCTGCGTGATGCCGGCACCCGCGCCTCAACCTGGTCGTTTTGTGGTGCAGGTTCGAGACCTGTAATGTCGAGAACGTCGTCTGATTGGGCAATGTTGAATGCTTCGCTTGGCACGGGCTTCGCCTGAGTTCAATAGTCGCCTTTTAGTCTATATGCGAAAAACGCATATACAACGCTGTGCTCATAGCGTTTGCTTATACCTGTATTCCATCAGGCTCTATGCGATCTTGCTGCGGTCATCGAGGACGTAGAGTTGCCAGAGGTCTTTGCGCGTCATATGAAGAAATGGACGCATGGCGAGTACACCCGTCTTGCCGATGCTTTTCTCCAGGTATTGCATCTCCGTGAACTTCTCCTGGGTGCGCTCGCCAACCGGAGCATCCAGGCCGTTTTCGCGCATCATTAGTACGCCTTTGGCGCGCAGCGCTAGCTCGGTGTACAGGCGCAGGTAGCAGAGCATGTCGACGACAACCGGACCTTCGAACTTATTCCGCAGGTCGCTCAGGAAGCGTCCAATCTTCGTGGTCGTGAAATCACCGGAGTTAATTTCCTGCAACAGCCGCGCGTCATCGTCGAAATCGACCTCCAACCATTCGTGCATGTGCACGGCGCTTCGCTGGAATACGAAATAGAGTACCGGCGGCAGCAGTGCAAGAATGCTGACCGTCATCAGTAGTGGTGGCAACACAAAGTGGTTAAAGAGGGAATGGAATGTCATCGCCGCGACCAAACCAGGAAAATACAACAGCGGGTTGATCTTCATATTTCGCTCTGTGATCGTTTGCGACAAGATCGCGAAGATAGCGGTTACGCCACCGTGCATTATCGCCGTGCCGAAACCGCGTACAATCCAGACGGCAACATGTGCATCACCCACGGTTTGCAGGTGGTAGATGTTTTCTATAACCGCGAAGCCCGTACCGACCGCAAAACCCATAATCGCGCTGTCGACGAGAAAACCGATCCGGTGCATTCGAAACAGCCATATGATAATCAGCGCTTTCAGCACTTCTTCGGTGACAGGAGAAACATAACGCTTGAATATCCAGAGGTCGATATCCAGCTGCTCGAGTAGAAAACCGTTCACGAAGTAGGCAACAACGGTGATGGCGGCACCGGCGGCGATGACCCACAAAACGGTCTTAAGTCCCACGAGCTTGTAGCTGTCCATATACAAAAGGACAAAGAGAAAGCTCAGGACTGGTATCAGGCCAAGAGGAGCCCGTATGAGGATTTCGGTGGACATATGCCCATCATAGTATTTTTAGCGACACCATCCACTCATCACTTTGCCGAACACCGTGTTCATAGCCGGCGGCGTAGCCTACAGAGAACGTCATCGGCAGCCGGTGCGCGATCGTAAACTCGAGATCCAGCTGGATTCCGGCCGTCGTGACATTGCGTTCAAACTGCTCGCCCGGGTCTGTTCTCAGCCCGCCGAAAAATACCGCAGGCCGGATGTGTTTCAGGAAGAAACTCGGGCTACCCACTTCGCGAAAGCGAATTGGCGGCAAATTCCACTCGAAAACGGACTTCAGGAATTGCGTGCCGCTAAGCTCGTCGATTTCGAATCCGGGCATGCTGTCATACTCGCGATAGCGCTTCTCATCTCGCCTGTCGACGTAGTTATTGCCGAAACCGCCGAAGTAGAAGTTGCCTAAAGGGTCCAGGCGGTTGCCGTTGCTATTGCCCGCGGCGCTGTATAGCCAGATTGACGAGTGCTTCCAGGGCAATGCAAAGCCGAAGTCGAAACCGACATGAGGTTTGGTAACGGTGTCGAAATCCGTATCTGTTGTTTCAACGTTTATGTCCCAGCGAAAGCCTTTCTCGTGGTCCACTGCGCCAATTGACTTGCGCGTATTGGTGTAGTGGAGCCCAACATCTGCTGCAAGAATCTCGTCGATGATCAGTGTCGGTACGTTTTGATTACCAGGCAGCGTATCGAGACCGGTATAGAAACCTAACTTCGCGGAGAAGTCGAGCCGCCTCGGCGTGTCAAAAATCAGGGGCCGGTCATAGCCAATGATGAATGCATCACCTTTGCGGGCGCGTTCGGTGGGGCCAGCGAGGTCATAGAAATCAGCACCATTGTGTCGATACTCAGCGGACCAGTTCAAAGCATCGTACTTGAGGTTGACGTGGAGCTGCTCTGACGATGGCAACTCGTCATCCCAGGAGTAACTGGTCGTCATGCTGAACTTGTGAAGCTGCGCCGGATCGGCAAACTGGAAATGCCAGCCGAGCGCTTCAGTGTCCCGATACCCTTCAATGACCGGGTAACCGGAGTCGTACCCCAGCTCCCGGTATGGGCGGTACTTGCCCCTGCTCGTGATTAGCGCTTCGTGGTCTACTTCATCGAGCGTTGAGACGACGTTCCAGTCGACGACGACCGGATGGCGCTTGGCAACCTGTGCGCCAAGCAGCGTGATCGCACTGACGTCTTCGAGCGGTACCGGGTCTATGTAGGTTGGAACGAATCCCTGACCCGTATACTCGGCCACCAATAGCGAGCCATCCTGCTGTGGAATCGGCCGGAAAAGTCCGGTCTCGGCATTACTCACTGCTTCAAGCTCGCCCGTCTCCATTTCGAAGCGGAAGATATTGGATACACCGGTTATGAACGAGCTGCCGTACAGGTACTTTGAATCTGGCGAGAATACAAAACCCTCGGGAGCGGCCGGTGTAAATTCGTATTCTGCTACAGGCTCAGCCTTCTCTTCGAGCAGATCTGCGATGGCGAACACCCTGAGAAATTGTCTGCCGTCGATTTCGCCGAGTGACGCCGATAGCAATTTTCCATCGGCGGAAATGTCCATTTCGTAGGCAACCTCGCCATACGGCCACGCGTAGACCAGATTCCACTCGGTATAAGGGTAGGGGATGCGAACAAGCGATACATAACCGTTAAGGTGGCGAAGTCCCCATATCGAGCGGTCGGCCGGGTTGAACACGATGTCGCCAATACGCGCATCTTTGAGGAGCATTTCCTCCTCGCCCGTATCGACGTTCACGGACATCAAGTCTCGAAACGCGAGGTTGTCTGCCGTGTAGTAAAACGTTCGACTCTCGGCATCGAATGCGGAGGAGGTAACCCGATAAGTCATCGGGCCTTTGATGTCGGTTACGTGTTCCACGCTACCGTCTTGCAGCGATAACTTACCGACATGAGCAACTACACCGGGGTGACGGAATGCACCGATCATTTCCCCTCGTTCTTCATCGACGTAGGAGCGAGAAATGGAGCCGAGCGCCTGCTGTGTTAGCGGATCCGTGGGCGTAAGCGGCTCCTCCCGGACGGCTTCGAGATTTGCCGTCTGGAATTCGTGCTCAAAAGCAATCCAGTCATTCCAGGTATCTTCAAGAGGCTTGTCGAAGACCCGTTCAAACTGTTTTGAGTAATAACGTTCGCTTTCCTCACCGCGTTGCAGCCACTCAATAATATGCTGTGGTGAAAACTCGTGCGCGAGGTAGCTGATGAAACGTGTCCCATACAAATAGGCGTTGACGCCTGCCTGAAAATCGACGCTGACTCCCTCGGAAACGATGCCGAGGTTGCTGTAGAAATGCGCATCGTCGCGAACCATCGAGCGGAATACCATCTCGTCGTAAGCGCCCTGGGCGCGTCCGGTACCGCCTGACATCCAGGTTTCCATGAATACAGCAGCCCCTTCCAGGTACCAGCGGGGCGTGCTCAGGCGAGGAACGGTTAGGTAGTTATAGAGTATCGACTCCGGGTGGGTGTCCTTCTGGCGCGGCTTGCCGCCGAAAAAACGGCGCCAACGCAGGTCCTGCTTGTTCGCGACATCCATGTTGGCTACGTGTACAAGCTCATGATTCATAATCATGAAAATGCGTTCGCTGCTGGGCATGGTTTCGAGCGTGCGGCTCGCTGGTGCAACGTACACGGTAACGCCGTTGTACGGGGAGGATGCCGCTCCGGCGTTACCGTAGTCACTCAGGTCGGTAAGAATGATGCTTGATTTGTCGTAGGGGGTCCAACCGAAAGTTCGTTTTTGGAACTCAAGCGAGTTGTGAAAGTTGCGCAGCACATGAGGTACGAGGTAAGTCTGAAACGGATCGAAGTAGAGGAGTCGTACCTCGTCCGTTTCGACAACGTCCATCTCAAACGCTTCTGCCCCCGCCAATTCGGCGAGGGCAAAAGACAAGACTAGAATGCTAAGCGTGCGCAAGCGGATGCTCAGTCTTTAGTTCATATCTCCGCGCAGCGCATCACTATTTCTCAATACATCCGAGCGCAGTGCTTCGCGGAAAGTGTCGCTTCGCAGAGCGTTAGCAAATGCGTCGTTGCGCAGTGCGTTAGCGAACACGTCGCTACGCAATGCGTTGGCAAACGCGTCATTACGCAGGGCGCTGGCAAATGCGTCGTTGCGCAGTGCGTTAGCGAACACGTCGCTACGCAATGCGCTGGCAAATGCGTCGTTGCGCAGGGCATTGGCAAATGCATCGTTGCGCAGGGCGCTAAGCAGTGCGTCATTGCGGAGCACACGACGGAAGGCATCATTACGCAGTGCCCCGCGGAAGGCGTCGTCGCTACGAAGTGCGCCGCGGAACGCCTCGTTTCGCAGAGCGCTCGCAAATGCGTCGCTCTTGAATGCATCCTGAAGCGCCAGGTCGCTGGCAAGGGCGTCGGCAAGACCTACGTCAGCTCGCAGGGCATCATTGAGCCCAGCATCGCTGCCAGAAGCCGCCCTGGCTGCATCGCTGAGTAAGGCGCTGTGGAAGGCGTCATTTCTCAGCAGCCGGGCAAACGCGTCGCTACGGAGGGCGTTTGCGAATGCGTCGTTGCGCAAGGCGTTGGCAAGCGCATCGCTACGCAAGGCGCTCGCGAAGGCATCGTTTCTCAATGCGCTTTGTAGCGAGTCGGCTCGCAGCGCACTCATGAACGCGTCGTTGCGCAGGGCGTTAGCAAATGCATCGTTCCGCATTGCGCTCAGGAACGCGTCGTTTAGCAGCAGGCTGCGAAAAGCCTCGCTGCGCATTGCTTCGGCGAACGCGGCATCAGTGATGATCAACTGATACACGTCAGTTTGCATGACCTGCGCTACCGTTTCGTCATTAAGCGTTACGTCGTCGGCGGATATTTGCTCACCACGATAGCGTTCTGCTGGTGCAACCGTACCGGCCGCATCATCGCCCGGAATCTGGTACTTAATTGCTACTCCGGCTGCTATCGCAATGACCACGGCGAAAACAACAGTCATCGTTGTGTTGCGTGATTTCGTTTGATCGTTGCTGCTCATTTGTCTTACTCCTCAAATTCGAGTTTGCACCGTCCCATCCCGGCCGGTAGCACTCAATTACCAGGTTGCATGCAGATAACCCTGCTCCAGCAACCTGCCATCACTTGAAAACTCAAGCGTAATCTTCGCTTCTCCAGCGATCGACGCGTCGTTGACACGTCGCAATAACACAGTAAGGCGCCGCTGACCTGTTGCCCGCAGTTGCAGGGCCTGGTCCTTGACGACGATGGATTCCAAACTACTATCGAGCTGTGCCAGCGCTCCCGGCCGAACTCCGGTGCTAGACATGTCTACCGCGATATTGAGTACCGCGTTGGCATCGATCTGGATATCAAGGTAAATGTCGTTGTCGCGGCGCTGCAATTGCACGAGCGATTCAAGGCCGTCTGAACGAAAGTCAAATGTATCCAGAATGTCGGCTTCGGCAACAACGCGACTGGGCGCCATCGTGCCAACCAGATCGTCAAAGTCGTTGTTCGTGGGGAACAGCGACTGGCTCTCGTAAAAACTGGTGGCGAGTAACACGCCGAACGCGGCAGCAAGGCCATAACGCAAGACCGGCATGAACTGCGGCGGCTGCAACCAACTCAAGAATGACGTACCGGCCTTCTTCCTTGGCAGCGTGACACAATTGACAATCTGCAAATGCAGCGAGCTGGGTGGCTCGACTGCGGGCACGTCGCCCAATAGCGAGTTCATCTCGGCCAGTTCGGCCTGGAATTTGCGGGCCTCCGCGGAATTCGCCAGCAATTGCTCAAGCTCGGCTCGTTCGCTTGCGTTCAATTCACCATCGGCCGCAGCGCTGATCATTTCCAATGTCCGCTGATCGGTCATGATGAAGATACTCCGTGTTGTTGCAGCTTGTTTTTCATTTGCTGCCGTGCACTGAATAAACGTGATTTCACCGTCTTTTCCGGCAATCGCAGGATCATGCCGATATCCTGGTAGCTGCATTCGCTGAAGTAGCGCAGAACGATTACAGCCCTGTGATCTTCATGGAGCTCCATCAACGTTGCCTGTACCTCGTCGGATAGTTGCAACGAAGCGGTGCTGTCTTGCGGTGTTGGACTGTCCGACGGCGCCGATTCCTGAAGCGGTTCGGTTCGTTTAAGCCGTTTCAGCTGGTCCAGGGCCTCATTGATCGCGATTCGGTAGGTCCAGCTGAAAAGGCGGCGATCTGGGTCAAATCGCTCGATATTCTCGAAAACCTTCAAGAAAGTCGTCTGCGTGACGTCTGCAGCCTCATCCGGGTTCCCCAGCATGCGGTAGGCAGCGTTGTAGACAGGTTTTTCCAGTTGTCTCACGAGAGTATCCATCGCCTTTCTATCGCCCTTCTGGGCGTCCATGACCAATGCAATTTCCTGGTCCTTATCCATAAATACTCCGCTGGCCCGAAAAAGTTGGCGTCTTTTGGAAAAATGCTCTCATCAGGGCTATTCCGCGATCTCGATCTCAAACAACTTGTCAAAGCCTGAGTACATAAAGATGTCATTGATGTGGCTACGGACGTTAACCAGCTTCAGACCCTGGCCGCTGCCCATCAGCCGTTTGTGCGTACGCAGAAGCACGCCCAGCCCGGCGCTGGAGATGTAGTCCACCTTGCCAAGGTCGAGTACACACTCACCCTGAATTTCGTCGAGAAACTCCTGCGCGCGCGGTGCCTGTGCGGCATCCAGCCGCCCCTCGGCCACTACCGTGCCCGACTCGCCAATTTCAATTTGAAACATATATCTACTTCCGATCTGCAATAAACGTGATTTTACTGGTTCGATTCCGATATTCGTAATGGATCGAATTTACCATCTTGAGTACAAGGTAAAGCCCCAGGCCACCTGGCGTACGCTGCTCAAGAGGCGCATTTACATCAACAGGTTGAACTTCGCGTGGATCGAAGCGCTCTACATCGAAATCCGTAAGGCTGATCTCGACACCGTGTTCGAGCGGTTTCATCTCGATCAAAATGTCGGCATGCGATTCGGTGTTGTAGGTAATCATGTTGACGAACAACTCTTCGACACAAAGGTCCACGATGTTGCGGACCGACGCATCGATATCGTTCTCCAGGAAGAACGCGTCCGTAAAGCTCACGATATTTCCCAATTCGTCCAGGCTGCGCCCAAATTTTCGCTGCATCGTCGTCTTCCTCCATATAAGCTGAGCTAGTCTGGCAGGCGCCTCACCAAAACCAGCGTTATGTCATCTGCTTGCGGGGCGTCACCGCCAAATTCAAAGACCGCGTCTACCAGGTTCTGGCTGAGCTGTGACATTGCTAATGTGTGTCCTTGCCGCATGATTTCCTTTACGCCATCTTCGCCGAACTGCGCGCCGTCGGCCCGACCGAACTCATAGATGCCGTCAGAAATTACGGCCAGGATGTCGCCGGGCTCAAGTTCGAGCCGCATTGCTGGCGCAGTGCCGTCGAGTTCCATGATGCCAACCGGAAAGCTCGTCGGTTTGAACCACTCGCACTCATCGCTGGCGGCCCTGTAAACAAGAATGGGGCCTTGCCCACCCGAGTGAAACTCAAGCTCGTGTATGGCCGGGTCAAGAAACCCCATGAAAGCCGTGATGAAGCGATCGTCCGGCAAGTCTTCGTTAAGCTGATTGTTGACGTGCATGTAGGCACTATCGAGATCGGCGCCGAGCCGGAACGCTACACGCAGCATGGCCTGCATTTGCGTGGCCGAGAGCGCGGGCCCGAAGCCGTGGCCCGTTGCATCGCCAAGCAAGATGAACAGCCTGCCATCGAGGACGACGAGATCGTACAGATCGCCTCCCGTGTGATCCGTCGGCAGGAACTGACCGTGAACATCGTAGCCACCAACGTCCGGCATGCTGTCCGGCAAGGTGCTTATCTGGATTTCCCTGGCTACAGCGACTTCCTGGTTCAGGATGGCGCTTGCGAGCAGTTCGCTTGTCATTTCGGAGTGCTGAATTGCGATCGCGGCCTCTGCCGCCAGAGCCGGAGCGATCCAGGTGTCGTGCTGATCGAACTGACCGGGGTACTCTCCCAGCCACTGCATGACTCCGAGTATCTGGCTTTCCTGGCCGAGGATTGGCACATTCAGGAGTGAACGCGTTTCGAAGCCTCCGACGCTAACGGGTGCGGCCTGAAAGCAGTCATCTTCTCTGCATTCGTGGATATTGGTCACTTCGCGACTGTCGGCACATTGCCCGGCATGCCCGCTTCCTATCGTGATTCGTTCGGGCTCGTCTGCTGGCGGTATAACCATTACCAAGTCGCCGGAAGGCCGATCCAAAAGCCACAGGACTCCCGCTTCAGCAACGATTGCGACCTTGCCGACTTCCACTATCTCCCGCAAGAGCTCGGGCAGCGTCTCTGGTGCTGCCAGCCGGTACATGATCTCAAGGATCTTGACCAGCGATTCGCGCGTTATCTCGCCGGGGTTTTGTTGGTGCAGAGGTACGGACAGAGTGCACGCCCCCTTCTTGTTTTAGTGTTTTTTGAACCCGATGCATCTATGCACCGAGACTGTGGTAACCCCGCAACAATCATCGCACAGATCAGGCCCTTATTCGAGAGTTCCGCTTGCGATCTACCTCTGTCAGGAGCTTCTTTCGAAGCCGGATATGGTTCGGGGTGACTTCCAGCAACTCATCGTCGTCGATGAATTCTAGTGCCTGTTCCAGCGAATAACGCACGGGAGGTGTAAGGATGAGGTTCTCATCAGTCCCGGCGGCACGAATATTATTGAGCTGCTTGGCCTTGGTAGGGTTCACTACCATGTCGTCTTGACGGCTGTTTATGCCAATGATCATGCCTTCGTAAACATCGGCACCGTGGCCAAGCATGAGGCGGCCGCGTTCCTGAAGATTGAAGAGAGCATAGGCGAGGGCCTTACCCTTGGCCATTGACACCAACACGCCATTGTTGCGCTGTCCAAGCGTCTCTTTTACGTAGTGATCGTACTTTTCGAACACATGGTAGATGAGGCCGCTTCCTGACGTAGCCGTGAGGTACTCGGTGCGAAAACCAATGAGACCACGGGTCGGGATGCGATAGTCGAGGCGAACTCGCCCTTTGCCGTCGGGCGTCATTGCCAGCAACTCGCCCTTGCGGCCCGCAAGGCGCGTCATCACAGCGCCTTGTGCGTCTTCCTCAAAATCAACCGTGAGCTGTTCCCACGGCTCGGTTCGTACGCCATCTTCCTCGTGGATGATGACTTCCGGGCGTGATACGGCCAGTTCGAAGCCTTCACGGCGCATGGTCTCGATGAGTACCGAGAGATGTAGCTCGCCACGACCCGACACCCTGAATTTGTCGGGGTCTTCAGTAGGGGCTACACGCAGAGCGACGTTATGCTTGAGTTCCTGATCGAGTCGTTCACGTATCTGCCGACTGGTCAGAAACTTGCCATCCTGCCCTGCAAACGGTGACTTGTTGACCTGAAACGTCATGCTGATGGTTGGCTCGTCGACGGCCAGTGCGGGCAGACCTTCGGGTTTGTCTCTCGGGCAAAGCGTATCGGAGATAGCCAGGTCGCCGATACCGCTGAAGACGATGATGTCGCCGGCGTTGGCGCTCGGTATTTTTTGCCGCTGCAGACCATGAAAGCCGAACAGATCGAGAACCCTGCCGTTCCTGACCGTGTGATCGGCAGCGACAATGCTCACGGGCGAATTAGCATCGATCTTGCCGCGTTGGATGCGGCCGATGCCGAGTACGCCAACATAGGAGTCGTAGTCGAGGCTCGATACTTGCAGTTGCAGCGGGCCGTCCGGGTCGACGGCGGGTGGCGATACCTGCGAAACGATGGACTCGAGCAGCGGTGTCATATCGCCGCCACGATCGTCCGAGTTCAGGCTCGAATAGCCGTTGAGGGCTGATGCGTAGATGACGGAAAAATCGAGTTGTTCGTCAGTAGCACCGAGCCGGTCAAACAGGTCGAACGTCTGATCCAGCACCCAGTCGGGGCGAGCGCCGTCGCGATCGATTTTATTGATGACGACGAGAGGCACGAGGCCCTTGGCGAACGCTTTCTGTGTAACAAAGCGTGTCTGGGGCATCGGCCCTTCAACCGCGTCCACGAGTAGCAAGACGCTGTCAACCATTGACAGCACACGCTCGACCTCGCCACCGAAATCGGCGTGCCCGGGCGTATCTACAATATTGATACGGTAGTCTCGCCACTTGATCGACGTGTTCTTGGCCAGGATTGTGATGCCACGTTCCTTTTCCAGATCAGTTGAGTCCATCACGCGTTCAGGCACGGCTGCCCGATCGCCCAGGGTTCCCGACTGCTGCAGCAGTTGGTCTACCAGGGTGGTCTTGCCATGGTCAACATGGGCAATGATCGCGATGTTTCGAAGTCGCTCGATATCAGACATGGGAATGTTGGGGTGTGCGTGAAGAGGCGCGGATTATAGGGTTCACGGCCGCTAAATGATATGGTTGTGGTGCTGGCTTCGTGTGGAATTTTGAACAAAGCGCCGGGCAATGCGACTAATTGGATATGTATTTTCCGATATTCCGCGGCCTTCTCGGCAGGCGCGGGATGGATTGAGAGCTGAAGGAAAAAACTTTTCGTGAAATACGGTCGATTTGTGCTGGTGCTACCTTTGCTTCTGGTCGGCTGTGCAACGGAGTTTCCACACGACCCTCCGGCCGATTACGAAGAGCTCGCCGCAAGCACAATTCTTGATGCACCTAGCCCGGTTCCGGGTAACTTCGCACCGGAGAATCGTTACCAGGTGGAGAGAGGTGAGTACCTCGTAGAACTGCTTGGTTGCGGGGCGTGCCATACAGAAGGTGCGCTGGAAGGCGCCCCACAATCCAAAATGGCTCTTGCTGGCTCCAGCACAGGCATCGCCTGGTCAAATCCCCTGGGGGACCAGTACCCGGGTATTGTGTATCCACCCAATATTACGCCCGACAAGGAAACGGGTATTGGCGATTGGAGCGATAGCCAGATTGGAAATGCCGTGCGTGCAGGAATTGGTCGGCACGCAGGCCGTCGGATCACAGTCATGCCGTGGCAGGCTTACGCAAAGCTAAACCATGAAGATGCTGAGGCAATCGTCGCTTACCTGCGCAGTGTTCCGCCTGTTCGCCACGAAGTGCCCGACGAAGTTGTACCTGGAAACAAGGCGAAGAAGCCGTTCGTGTATTTTGGTGTATACCGGAGTCGCTAAGGGCGGAAAACTGCCGCCTGCGCAGCAGTCTGCCGTCAGCACGCCTAAGAGAATGGAATTCAAGCCTTGGTAAAAGTGGCCTACACCAGCATCCGAGAGCTGACACCGTCTGAGCGTGAGCTCGTTTCCCAACATGAGCTCACGCATCAGGAGACATTTACGTCCGCAAGACGGCAACAGGAATACCTCTGTGGTCGTGCGCTGTTACGGCTGATGCTCGAACACTGGACGGGGATGCCGGCAAAGAGCCACAGGTTTGCCAAAACCGAAAGGGGCAAACCGGTTTGTGTGGATGGCCCGGCAGTGAGTATCACGCACAGTGGCGGCCTTGTCGCCTGCGCCATCGCCGATTCCGGCGACATCGGTATCGATCTGGAGGCGGTCAATCCGCGACGAAATGTTTCGGCCGTCGCGCGAAAATTCTACTCGGAGGAAGAGGCGAGCTGGCTGGAGACGCAGGCAGCAGATCGCTTCTTCATGTTGTGGGTCCTCAAGGAAGCCTACGTAAAGTCGATGGGCCATAGCATTTTTGGTGGCATCAACGGCTTGACCTGCAAAGTGCGGCCTCCACATATTGAAGTAGTCAATGCGAGTGACAGTTTTCGTGAGTTGGGCCTTTACCAGTGCGACGATATGTTTCTCGGACTCTCGACAACACAGGCATCTTTGGGCGACGTCAAAATCGGGCGCTGGAATCCCGCTGGCGAGATCGAAAGTGCATGTAACGAATTCGAACTAATGGCGACAACGTATAACAGTGAAAAACATGCGCCAATGGACGACGGATTTAGCTAAGAGGTTCTTGTATGCGATATCTCGCAGCAATGCTGGTCAGTCTCAGTCTCGGCATGAGTGCCGCTCACGCGGAAGATACGGTCCGCCTCAAAATCCTGGTCTACGGCGCCACAGGTAATATTGGCTCACTGGTTGTCGATGAAGCCCTGAGCCGCGGGCATGCTGTTACAGCAGTATCTCGCGACCCGACACAAATCAAACAAAGCCATCGGAACCTTTCCGCAGTAAAGGGTGACCTGCTGGATGAGGACAGCATTGCGGGTCTTGTTGTTGATCAGGATGTCGTCATCATTTCGGTTCGCGGCATCATCGGAAAATCCAAAAGCCCCGAGAGCGCCTTACAACGTATCGCCGTTGAGAAAGTCGTCAACGTGCTACGAGATCTGAACTGTTCTTCGCCACGACTGATTCACGTCGGTGGCGCGGGAACTCTCGAAGTCGAGCCAGGCGTGCTGTACGCAGATAAGTTGCCCAAGGTCTTTCTGCCAAAAAGTCTGGAGTTGGAAATTCGCGGCCAGGTTTTGGCGCTTGAGTACCTTCGCACTGTGGATGATGTGAAGTGGAGTTACGCGACACCCGCGAAGAATTTTACGAACGGCGCGCGCACCGGCGAATTCCGGCTCGGCGGTGATCAGCTAATGGAAAACGCCAAAGGCAGAAGCAAGATATCAAGAGCAGACTTCGCTGTTGCCCTTGTTGATGAGGCGGAGAACGCTAACTACGTTCGGCAACGATTCTCAGTCGCTTACTGATCCTACCCGATAGCGGAAGCCGATACCGACGGCCCATACGTCGTAGTCGTAGGGGTCGGCACCAAGCGTAAGGACCGTGGGCAGAGTGTCCGGCTCCACGTCCTGCAGTGCCCAGTCATCGGCCGAGAAGTTCTCATAACGAAGTTCCACAGTGCCTTCCCAGCGGTCTGACCAACGATAGTTGCCCTCGAGACGAAGGGATTCAAGCGTTGAGCCTAAATCCGGCAGCAGGCTCTGGCCACCGCTCAGGCTCGTCACCAGGATATCCGTCTCGCCGTTGCCGTGGGTGTAATCCAGCTTCAGATCGAATTTGCCTTCTGCTTGACGCCATAAGAACCCTACGCCAACACTATTGAAGCTGTCCTCGTGTTGAGCCATCCAGTCGGCGTCGCCGCCAAGCTCACTGCCAAGCTGCTCAGCGTTGATCGTTTCCTGGCCAACCATCAAGTAGGTTGACGCGTTATCGCTTATAGCCCAGGTGATGTCCGCAGTGACGCGTTGCTCGTCGCTTTCCGTCATGCCTAGCGTGGATTTTGTGTATTCATCGTCTGTGACGAATGCGGTGACGCCAATAGCAATTGGTTTGTCGGGTACGGATACGGTTGCGACGAGCTCACCGAACTCACGGTAACGGTAAGCGAGACTATATTTTCGCAGTAATGGGTTTTGCCCGAGACTCGCAGCGACCGTTGTGTCGTAGCGATCAATGTCGCGCTCTGCTGTACCGCCTCGTGCCCGCAGGTCGAGCCAGCTAAACGGCTTCCAGCGGAGTTGCCCCCAACCCGTGTCTTCTGTTTGTTCGGCGACTTCCTGGTAGTCACGATTCAGTTCATTGCGGTCGAAGCCCGCCGAAAGGCGAAGGCTGTCGAACAGGCGGAACTCGCCACTAACTTTCACGCGTGTACGGTCAAAACTGTAAGGTGTGTTCTGTTGAATATCGCCCGAGTCAAACAGATCCGTTATGACTCGAACCCAATCATGCTGTGCCGTGTTGTTGTCACGTTCGTCGTACGTGTAGCCAAACTTGAAGCGAATCCTGTTGGTCGGACGGGACGTCACTGTGAAAGCATAGTTACCGGTATCGACTTTGGTGTTAATCGACGACACGGGCAATGCGCCTGCGGCGACATTGGGGTTGATCGTGTATGGCAACAGCGCTTCGTCTTGCTCACCGTTGCCTGCGGCCGCGGAAAACGCCAGCACCGTATCCCAAACAGATGCGCGCCAGGCACCGGACAGAGACAGTTGCTGAAAATCATTGTCAGGCTCTTGCGCCATTCTGAGCTGCTCCGCGCCCACAGCAGCGTTGTACGGTGTGTCCCAGGTCAGTGACGGATTGCCGTTGCTGAAACTCGAGGCGTAATAAGCAAATTTCAGACTGCCGCGATCGCTGCTGTATTGCATACCAACGTCGATCTGGTCAGTTTCGAAGTCGATCCAGCGTGGTAAAAACGACGATTGCGTAAAGCTCGATCCGGCCCCGATATCGAAACCATCACGTGTCTGATGGCGGTAGTTGGCGAACATGCTCAGTCTGTTGTTTGGCGTCCAGCCAGCACCGACGTCCATGATCTGGCGGTCGCTGCCGATATCCAGCATACGCAATGAAGAGGACAACCCAGTCATGGCCGACGTCGTACCGGCGGGCACCCAACCTTGCGGTACGGATAGCATGCCGGGTGATGAATTGCTGAAAATGGTCTGTGTCGTGTCGAACTGCCGGTACGGCCGCTCGCGGTAACCCAGATTGAATTCGTAGCTGCCCTGGCGACCACCTTCGATGCTCGCTGCCCGGGAATCGATGCCCAGATCACTGAGCTGCCAGTCGAGCTGATAGCCATCACTGGAGTAATGTCCTGCTCCGTTCACGTTGGCCTCTGTACCTTTCTTGTCGAGGCCGTTACCGTTGCCGAAGCGAGCTGCGTCATCACTGACATAGCTTGCGCCAACCTCGACGTCGGCGCGATAACCGCTATCAAACGGGCAGTACTCGCACACCCATTCACTGGTGTCGACTTGCGCGTGACTCAGTCCCGGTGCCATTAGTGCGGCCGCGGTAAGGATGGGTAAGTAACTTCTTGTTCGATTAAACACTACCGCAGACTCCTAACGCATCAGCTTCGAACCGGAGGGATGGTTCGAGCCGTGCACCTGGTTGTGGCAATTCATGCAACTCTGGCCCAGCAGGAATTGCGATGGCGTGCCCGCTGGCAGGCCTCGCTCGTCCTGTGGCAGGCTTGGGTGGCCGGATTGTGAGTGACAACTCTGGCACAACATCGGCGCACGCATACTCAGCATGCCGGGATGATTTGAGCCGTGTGGGTTGTGACACGTCGTACAGTCCTCGGTCACCGGCGCATGCTCCCACAAGTACGGGCCGCGCACCTCTGCATGGCAATCGTGGCAAGTCTCGTTAACGCTCTGACGCACTAACAACAGCTCGGCCGCATCGCCATGAGTGTTATGGCAATCGCTACAAGCCATGCTGCCGTGCTGTATCGGATGAGCGTAGGGCTTCAGCGTTTCGGTGCGTTGTTGCTGATGACAGTCGAAACACACTTCCGGTTGCGTAGCGGCCGACAATACGGGGTCGTTTTCGGTGTGGCTGACATGACAATCTGCACACGCGACGCTGTTGTCGTCATGACCACTACCGTGCCACGCGAAACCCGTGTCACTTTGGTGACAATTGACGCAAAGAGCGTTCTGTTCGGCAACGGGTGTTATGGAGTCCGCGCTAAACCTGACGACCGGCGGGCGTTCCTGGCCACGTCGTACCCGACCGGCGTGCTCGTCGCCAGGTCCGTG
>Ga0224497_10000492_pt1 | contig 27102 bp, 28 predicted proteins | sample SF_Jul11_sed_USG_4_FD_167970 | JGI IMG/M metagenome (GOLD analysis project Ga0224497, IMG submission 167970) | Sediment microbial communities from San Francisco Bay, California, United States - SF_Jul11_sed_USGS_13 | ecosystem: Environmental > Aquatic > Marine > Sediment | place: USA...
GAGCGGGCAGGGCCGACGTAAATGAAAACACCGGAAGTACCTCTAGACGAAACTGTACGTCTGTTGAGTCTGCACTCGCTGCGGATCCTGGATTCTGCACCCGAGGAGCGCTTTGATCGGGTCACACGCATGGCGAAGCGAGTATTCGACGTCGATATCTGTTTGGTTAGCCTCGTCGATTCGGATCGCCAGTGGTTTAAGTCAAAACAAGGGCTCGATGCCTGTCAGACGCCGCGAGAAGTATCATTCTGCGGCCACGCGATTTTGGAAGAGCAAGCGTTTGTCGTTGAGGACGCGCATGCCGATGAGCGTTTCGCTGACAACCCACTCGTCACAGGCAATCCGAACGTACGTTTTTACGCAGGCTATCCGGTGCACACGACAGATGGTCATCGTATCGGAACTCTATGTCTGATCGACAAGGAGCCGCGGAGATTTTCAGCGAGCGAGGAACAGACGCTCAAAGACTTTGCGGCGCTGGTTGACGATGAGCTCGCTTCTTCGGCGGAAATCAATGTCGATGAATTAACAAAAGTCGCTAATCGGCGTGGTTTTCTGCAGGTCGCGTGCCATTTGTTACCACTATGTGAACGTAACAAGCTGGATGTCGAGTTACTGTTCTTTGATCTCGACGGCTTCAAAGCGCTTAACGACACATTCGGGCACAAGGCGGGCGATGAAGCTTTGCAAATGTTTGCCAAACTGCTGCTCAAGAGTTTTCGCGAGTCCGACGTCATCGCGCGACTTGGCGGAGATGAGTTTGCTGTCCTGATTGCAGGCCAGCGTGTATCTTCCGATCCCGCGTTATCGAGAATGCGAACGCTGGGCAAAGAGAAAGAATCGAGGTTAAGCCAGCACGTAGACTGGAGCGTGGGCAGGGCCAAATTTGATCCCGGCGTTCACCAGGGTATCGAGGGCTTGCTGAGCGCCGCTGATGAGCGAATGTACGCGCAAAAGAAAACCCGCAAAAATAAAGAATCCACTTAGACCTGTAGTGGCCAATATGTGGAAACAATCGTGTGGTTTGCTTGCTATGACCATTGCATCTTTGACCTTACTGGCTGGTTGCCTACCAGAAGAGGATCGGGGTGACATCATGGACGTTACGGATTTCGCAACACGCTATGCGGCTGCGTGGAGTGGTCAAGACCCCGCCGCTTTCGCCTCGTTCTACGCGGAGAACGGGTCATTGCGCATCAATGATGGCGAACCATCTATAGGACGCGATGCTGTAATGGAGACTGCGCGAAGTTTCATGGGGGCTTTTCCCGATATGGTCGTTCGACTGGTCGAGCTTCGCCAAACAGGCGATCACGTAGAATTTCACTGGCACTGGACTGGAACAAATACTGGCCCCGGCGGCACCGGGAATGCAGTTGATCTCAAAGGCTACGAGCTATGGACCGTGGACGAAGATGGGCTGATCCTCGAATCGCTCGGTCACCTGGACGATGACGAATACCAACGACAATTAAACGCCGGATCGGAGGCTATTGACCTAAAGCGGCTACTAACAAATTAAGTAACGCATTACGATATGTGGCACTTTCGTACGATAATCGCCAATTAGCAGCAGGAGTCACAAATCATGAATTGGGAGGCCATATCTGCCGTCAGTGAGCTGGTGGGAGTCACCGCGGTCATGATTACTTTTATCTACCTGGCTGTTCAGATCAGGCAGAACACAGCTGCAGTTGCGACATCCACCTACGAAAGTGTCATGACGGGGTTTAATGACATCAACATCGTCGTTGCAAGCGATCCGGCACTTGCCTCCCTGCTCGATCGCGGTTGCCAAAATCCGACCGCTTTGAATTCCGAAGACGTGGTGCAGTTCAATTTCTTGCTTCGTTGCTACGCAAATCAATGGTGGAAACTATTCAAGCTGCATGAGAGGGGCAGCCTGCCAGTCACTGAGTGGAGCATTTTTGCTCGAGAAGCAGCGCAGTTCATGGCTCAGCCCGGCTGCAGGCCATTCCGATCTCAGAACGCTCTATTCGCCGATCTCTACACCGAGCTGGATAAGCACGGGGGCACTGAGATCTCGGACTTCGGCTTCGGCAATAAAACGCCAGGGGAATAGAAGCGTAGGCTCAGGCCTCGCCCGAATATGCGACTATTCGTATCGCAAAGGAATAGCGAAACATGACGGTATCGGGCACCAATTCTGGAAAAGCGGCAGAAGATTACGGCACTTTTCGGGCCGGATTTCCTGATTCGATTTTTGATCGGCTTGCCGAGTTCAATGTCGGTCTGCTGGACCATAAAGAGTTGCTTTCTGCTCGGTTTCCATCGAGTGTTCTCGCCGTACCGCATCGTGTATTCGCAATAGTCGCGGTCACGCATCAGAGCAAGGGGACTTGAGTGGTCGATAAAGTCAATTTTGTCGTAAAAGCACTGGAGCTTATCGAACGCTGGACGGGGCGACAAAGCCAGGCCAAAGTTCAAAAGGAACGTATTCGTGCGAGGGCCTTAAAGGCATTGCTTGCCGCGGTGAATGAGACAACAGCGTATAAAGCTGATCTGCGAGATGGCGGTCGGCGCAACCGAAATCGCGAAGCGAAGATTTCACAGCTTTGGTCCCAAGCGTCAATTCGTGTCCATTCATTGGATAGGCGCCTGTCAACTATTCTCGCGATGACGTCCATGGGCTGGGCTGATGCGGAGCTTTGGGATACGCCAGCGTTTAGGGCGGCCCCTTTGGGACTCGACCGCATCCGTGATCAGTGCCTCTGGCTTCTCGGTAACAATGAATAGCGCCCGTAATAATTGGTTTGTCGGACAAGCGACTGATTATCTCGTCGCTGCTGAGTCATGAGGAAATGTATCTATACCTTTTTACTGATCCTCGCTGCATGCGGTGGCGGCGGTGATGGGAATAATCCTCGATTTCCTGGAGGGTCACCGCCGATCGGCGGTGAGATTACGGTGCGCGTCACTGGACGTAGCGAGATCGAGCCTAACAACAGCTTAGCCGAGGCTGACGCGCACACAATGCCCGCGCATGGAGACGATGCGGACTACGTTGGCTTCTCCGTCATTGGGGCCGTAAACGATACAGCCGATCCGGAGGATTATTTTGTGTTTACCGCTTCGCGTGCGCACGTATTTACGATTCAAATGTGCCCATCCATAAACGACAGTTACGTACCGTGTAGTCCATTCAGCACGAACGATACCATTGATACGTCTGTTGCGTACTTTGAGGTACAGGATCAGAACGGAGTGCTTCTACTGAGTTCCCAAGCGGATACCGCAGCTGGTAATTACCAGGACGTCAGCATAAACGCCGGCGTTACCTACTACCTCGCGGTGTTTGCCGAAGACACAGTTGGCGCCACGCAGAGCTACTACATCGAGGCGGTCGAGAAGGTCCCGTTCCCTTAGAAAGTCCATCAGTAAAGTGCTACCTTCAATCACTGCTCTTGATGTAGAGAAGCGACTGTCGCCTTGCCGGTTGCAATTATCTTTGCTTGGACGTTTGAACTCACGCCGGACGGGCTTAAGCGCGACTACGAGGTTGACCGTCGGCATGGACAATATCCTGGAAGGGAGTGTCCGCAGTTCAGGCAACAAGGTCAGGGTTGCCGCCCAGCTGATCAACACTGTTCGGGGATAAGCGGCCGCTGTCGGTGAGCAGGGCAGAATATGACCCGAACCGGGACTGCTAAATTGCTCTAAACCAGCCGAATCATGCATACTCGACTGGGAGAGCATAAAGCCCGAAATACTCAGAATATGCCGCTCAAGAAGAAATAAGGCTTCGAGCCATGGCGCAAGAATACAATGAAGAATGAAGGCCCACTGAATGACGGAATTCGTGGTACAGATGATCGCCATCGTAAGAGCAATGAATTTGACGACGCTGTAACCTCTGAAATTCCGGAGGCATTGTCGAGATTCTTCGATGATGACGAAGCGGCGGATCAGCTGCACGACGTAATAGCTACGAACATTGAGCTATCGACGCGCATCGATCTGGATGACGATTTCTTTCTGGAGTCGGGCCTTCATCTTAACGACCGTTACGAAATAATCGAACTCATAAATACCGGCGGCATGGGGCTTATCTACAAAGCTGTAGATCGCCAGCGGATTGCTGACGGCGCTGACAAGGCATACGTAGCGATAAAGATTCTGCGTCAGTCATTGGCCGCGCCAGAGAAGCTGCGCCTCGCACTCGAACGAGAGGCATCTCGGGCACAGTCTCTTGCGCATCCAAACATCATCAATATCTTCGATTGCGCCGAGCACGAAGGAAAGTTTTTCCTGGTGATGGAATGGTTGCAAGGAGAGTCTGTCAATGATTTGCTGCGGCGCACGCGGGGTCTGCAACTTGCGCAGGAATTTGCCTGGCCGTTGATCGCAGGAGCTGCAACTGGTCTGCAATATGCGCACTCGAACAACATCGTGCACGCCGATATCAATCCGTCGAATATCTTCATTACAGACGATGACGAGATCAAGTTACTGGATTTTGGTGTCGCCAGAAATTGTGGTGTGCCGGAACAGGACGAAACTTACGAACGCTTCTCCTGGGTGACGCCAACGTATGCGAGCCCCGAGGTCTTGTCCGAGGAAACGCCAGTTTTCGAAGACGACGTCTTCTCCCTTGCTTGTGTCGCTTACCGACTATTGAAAGGCTCCCATCCATTCGGCGGCTCGCCGTCAATCGTCGCCGAAAAGAAACAACTAATGGTGGAACCAATACCGGGGCTCGCAGAAGAGGACTGGAAGTTTTTGCGTCAGGCTTTATCGTATAAGCGCGAGGATCGCCCCAAATCGGTCAGCGGATTCTTGCGAGATAGGCAGGGCACGAGTGCAGTCGGAAGAAGTAGCCCATGGTTTGCCCGCGAAAAGTCGCCTTGGCGCTTGATGGCCGTAGCAGGTGCGATCGCGGCAATTGCCGGATTCTTGTGGTTGTTGAAAGGGGAACCCCAAAACGAACTCGTGCCACCCGCCGCCACACAGGCCGGTGAAGAAGCAAGCGCTGCAGAGACCGCGGACAGGACCACGCCGGCTGAGATCGAGTCCCTTCTGGGTAATGCGTCTCAAGCGATGAACGAGCAGCGTTTGGTTTCGCCCGACGACGCCAGTGCGCGGTTCTTTTATAGCCAGGTGATGGGCATCGAGCCTGCGAACCCCACTGCGCTTCGGGGTCTGCGGGCTATAAGCGACGAGTTTGTGCGGCGGGCGAATGAGGCGGTACGTGCTGATGACCTTAACCAGGCTTATAGTGCCGTCGCCATCGCCGCGGAAACGGATGCAGCAAATCCGGCTATTGAGATTGTTGAACAGATAATTGTCGCACAAGGTGATGGCGTACTTGCCGATTCCCGCACGGCAGTTGCGATAGCGGACTTTGAGACCGCTGCCACACTTTTGTCCCGTGCAGAGCGATACAGGCACATCGATCCGGATGCGATCCAGTCAATCCGGCAGCAAATCGCGCGATTTGCGCAAGACAGACAGTTTCTCGACAGTCTCGCGAGTGCGAACGCGCTCATCGCAGCCGGCAGACTAACCGCTCCGGCCGATGATAATGCTCATGCGGCACTCGTTGAGCTGCATCAGGTCCATGGTGATGATCTGCGATTGCTCGATTCGATGCAACGGCTTGGGGAGCGTCTCTTGACTCGTGCGGCTTTCGCGGCAGCCGCTGGACGCTTCACGGAGGCGACCGAGCTGCTCGATGCCGTCGACACACTCGGTGTTCTATCGCCGGAGGTCATATCTGCGCGCGAGTCGATGCTGGTCGCCATTGACGGATCCGAGACACAAGAGGCGCCGGTAAGTGTGTTACTGGAAGAACCGGGCAGCGATTTGACGTCACCAGTTCTTGCAGCGGCCGCTGTCGCGGACGTGGAACTCGCAATCACCACGGATAGCGAAAATACGTCCGTGGCTGCCGTCGCCAATTTGCCGCAGGCATCCCGGGAGCGGGAACCAGCTTCGGATACCATTGTCGCTGCCGCGGCGGTCGATGAATCGCCACCGCGACAAGTGCAGAGCGTTGAGCAATTTGGAATCAAGAGATATGTTGCGCCGGTCTTCCCGCGCAGCGCACGCCTTCGCGGTCTTTCGGGCCTGGTCGAAGTCCGTTTCAACATCAACATTGACGGAAGAACGGACGCTATAGATGTTTTGCGTGCTGAGCCTGACGATGTATTTGTGTCCAGCGCAGTGAAAGCAGTGAAGCAGTGGCGCTTCGAGCCGCAGGAAGAAGTCTTCGGAGCTCGGATCACTCTGAGGTTCGAATCACCTCCGTAAGCAATGATTCCGACTGTCGCACCTGTTGTTAGCGTGACCCTGAACTTTCAATGCTCGAGTCATCGGTATGGATTGGACGACTGTTACGGCCATGTTAGCTGCAGCTTGGTTGGTAGTTACATTTTTCCAGGGCTGAGAAGACCGCTTGTGGTTGTTAGCTGCCCTGCAAATCCGGTTGATTTTGAGGAGGCGGATGACCGCTCTCGATGAAAGCAGACATTCAGAATCCGGTCTCCGAAATTCACTGATTGAACGACCGCTTACCCCCAGAAGCTGACATCGGGCTAAACTGGTACTTAAGGGCGGCTACTGACCCGAAACCGACATTGCCAATAGCTTTTTTCCTCGTCTTTTTCATCCCTGCAATAACATCACGAGTTCAGAGAGGATAAACTCCTGTAGGGATGTCTAATTTTGTTGTGGCTAATTTTTCGGCTGGTTTATAGCGACTATGAACAGTACTAGCACAGCCTTGGCCAGGTCTTATACCAAACCTTGGACAGTGAAGGCTTACGAGGCGCTACCGGGCAATCCGATTTGGATAGGCATTGTTTTCACAATTGGCCTGCTCCTAATATTTTTCGTCGGTAGAGCTATTTTCGACGGCGCCGAAAGCTCCACACCGGACAACCTTCGGGTGGCTGTCACACACATATTGATGACGGCATACAGCGCCTCTGCGTATGCCTATCTGCTACTAAGTGTGCGCAAGACAACACTTGACCTGTCGCCGGTTGCTCGATACGTACCGCATTGGCAAGAGATTGTGGATCGTTCTGGTAAGCACCCGTGGTGGATCATGCTCGTTGTAGGAGCCGCAAGTTACCTCGTCGTGGGCGTGGCCGTCACCAATGCGACCACGCCTGCGCCCGCGAATCCATGGGAATGGCAAAGCTGGGATTACGACATTTACTGGCATCGCGCCACGACAGTAATGTTCGTGTGGTGGATCGGATGTTTTTGCTACGTGACAGTGGTGGAGTCTGCGCGACTGTCGCGATTGTCGGACCGCATCGGATCTCTGGATCTTCTTGACATGCGTCCCTACCAACCGTTGATCCGGCAGGGGTTGACCAATGCGCTATTGGTGTTTGGCATGGTATCTGTACTGTCGCTATTGGGCATCGAATCTCGATATGGGCCGTTACTTGTGGGATCTTGGATAACGTTTATTGTAGTGGCATGGGTCGGGATGATGTTGCCATTACGCGGCATTCGCACAAAGATCAGAGCTGCCAAGAACCAGGAGCTTGATTGGTGCACACAGAGCCTCAGGACTTCAAGAGAGGCTCTGAAGTCTGGTGCTGTTGGGCAGCAGTCGATAGCTGAAATCATGGCATACAAGATTATGATCGAGAACATAAGAAACTGGCCCTTCGATAGTTCTACTCTGGTTCGTTTTACGCTATACCTGCTTATTCCGCTGGGCTCTTGGCTTGGAGGCGCCTTTGTCGAACGAGGGCTTGATTTCCTCCTGTCCTGAACCACAAGTGCTTTGTTCAGAGTTGGCGAGTCTGCTCCTGGCCGACAGCAGACTGTCGAAGTTCCGAAATCTCAGCTGACTGAATGACCGCTAGCGGTGAAAGCGGACGTTAGGTGATGACGCCAAACAGGCGACCAACCACCGCCGTTAATGCCATTGCAAGAGCTCCCCAGAAAGTCACCCTGAAAGCACCGACCGCAATTGAAGCGCCGCCTGCGCGTGCAGCAAGACTGCCAAGAACTGCCAGGAAGGCAAGAGATGCAGTCGCTACTACCGCTATTTGCCGAGACCCTGGAATGGCCCAGGCAACCATCAATGGTAATGCGGCTCCAACGATGAATGTGCCTGCTGAAGAAAAAGCCGCTTGAACAGGCTGAGCAACGCCACTGTCCAATATTCCAATTTCGTCTCTGGCATGCGCCCCAAGTGCGTCATGAGCCATCAGTTGTTCGGCGACTTGCCCCGCCAATTCAGGCTCAAGTCCCCTGCCTTCATATATTTGTGCAAGCTCGGCCTTTTCGAATTCGAAATTTTGCTCTAGCGATAGCTTTTCGACCGCCAGATCTGCGGCCTCCGTATCCGACTGAGAGCTGACGGACACGTACTCACCGGCCGCCATAGACATCGCACCGGCAACTAATCCGGCTACTCCCGCAAGAAGAATGTTTTCTTGAGTGGTACTTGCGGCAGCAACACCGATGATCAAACTTGATGTCGAGACAATGCCGTCATTCGCGCCCAAAACCGCGGCGCGCAGCCATCCCACCCGATGTGATCTATGTTTTTCGTGGTGACTCATGGAATGCCTCGCAAATAAAAATCAATACATGGATCATTTGGTCTTGTCCTAATTATGGGAATGCCTCAGATAGCCGTTGTGCCAGTTCGAATACGTCCGAATAACTGTTGTACAGCGGCACAGGTGCTACTCGAATGACATCCGGTTCGCGCCAATCGCCGGTGACGTTTCGCTGATACAGTTTCTCGAATAATCCTCGTGCTGAAATCTGCGAGTCATTAACCACCAGGGACAGTTGGCAGCCGCGCGAGTCCTTCGGAGTAATGCTGCCGATGCGCCCCTCGAAGCGTTGCTCGAGAAGCCACTCAAGGTAAGCTGTCAACGATGTCGATTTCTCGATCAAAGCGGCCAGGCCAACTTCCTGAAAAATCTTCAGCGATGCGATAACAGGTGCAAGTGCCAAAATCGGCGGGTTACTCATCTGCCATAACTCGGCACCTTCTGCCGGCGTAAACGTTGTCGACATTTTGAAACGCGTTGCTTCGTCGTGTCCCCACCAGCCGTGCAACTGATTGAGCTTGTCCGACGCAAAATGCTTTTCGTGCACGAATGCGCCGGCGATAGAACCTGGCCCACTGTTGAGATACTTGTAGGTGCACCACGCAGCGAAATCTGGCGCCCACTCGTGCAGTTCGAGGTCGACGTTGCCAACGGCATGCGCAAGGTCCAGTCCGACAGCGCAGCCAGCGGCGCCAGCCAGTTCGCAGATTGCGGCCATGTCTAAAACTTGTCCGGTGTAATACTGCACGCCCGGAAGCAACAGCAGGGCGATGTTGTCGCCTTCACTTTCAATGAGTGCAGCAAGATCCTCAGTGTGCAATTGGGTCTCGCCAGGTCTGGGCGTCCACTCGAGCAATGCAGATTCCGGGTTGAAACCATGCATGCGCAACTGAGAGGCCGCTGCGTAGCGATCGGAAGGAAAGGCCTGCGATTCGATGACTATTTTGAAGCGAGTTTCCGTGGGCTTGTAAAAACTCGCCATCAGAATGTGCAGATTCACCGTAAGCGTGTTCATTGCCACGACTTCCAGAGGCCTGGCCCCGGTTAGCTCCGCAAAGCCTGCCGTCGCGCGGCGATGATAGGAAAGCCACGGTCGTTCCGAGTGAAAATGACCATCGACGGCGTAGTCGGCCCAGTTTCTTAGTTCGTCCTGTACGAATTCTGCAGCGAGCTTTGGTTGAAGACCGAGAGAGTTGCCACACAGGTACACCGGTGAGTAGCCATTCTTTTCCTTCGGAAAGATGAATTGCTCGCGGTAACTCGCAAGCGAGTCGTTGCGGTCGAGCGTCTGCGCAAACTCCTGGCTATCCTCGAAGTCAGTCATTCCTGACCGTGCACCTGTATGACGCGCGGTAGCCGCTTGTCCAGGCGAACTGCCGTGAGCTGCCGTCCCCAGACGCACCCGGTATCGAGGCTAATCATCTCCGGCAAGACGACAAGTCCGAGTGAAGACCAGTGGCCGAACACAACACGCGTGCCGGCCCATGCCGGATCGCCGACGTCGTACCACGGCACGAGATCCTTGCGCGCACGCCAGGGTGAGCCGCTGTGTGCAAAATTGAGGCGCATCTTTCTCGTCACCATGCGCATGCGAGTCAGGCAATTAACGATAAAACGCAGCCGCCGGTATCCAGTGAGGTCATTGGACCACTGCGTTGGCGCATTGCCGTACATTTTTCCAAGCAAGGCCTTGCCTTTGCTGCCCTGCAGAACGCTCTCTACCTCTGCGGCGCGAGCCATCGTTTTCTTGGCGCTCCAGCGGGGATGTACTCCTGCATGCACGAGTAACGTGCCGAGAGACTTGTCGTAGTGTGCGAGCGGGCGGTGACGCAGCCAATCCATAAGTTCGTCGCAGTCGCTTGCTTTGAGAATGTTGTCCAGTGTTTCGAAGCGTTGGCCGTAGCGGATCTTGCCCACGGAAAGAGCCAACAAATGCAGGTCGTGATTGCCCAGTACCGTAATAGCCGAATCGCCAAGGGATCGGACAAAGCGTAATGTTTTCAGTGACTTAGGTCCTCGGTTGACGAGGTCTCCTGTTAGCCAGAGCGTGTCTTTCCCGGCATCAAACTCGAGGGCATCGAGGAGCTTGCGAAACGGGTCATAGCAGCCCTGTATGTCGCCGATCGCATAGATTGCCATGCGTAGTTAGCCCGAACCTAATGCAAGACGCCCGGTACCGCGAGCGTAAAGGGAGCGATGGGCGCATCGAAATTGACGCCGTTATCTGCCTCCATGCGGTAAAGACCCTGCATGGCGCCGACCGGTGTTTCGAGTACGGCACCGGATGAATAACGAAATTCCTCGCCAGGGTTGAGATGCGGTTGCTCGCCGACGACACCGTCTCCGCTGACTTCCTGCACTTTTCCATTGGCATCGGTAATGATCCAATGGCGACTGATCAAGCGAGCGGGCATGTCGCCGTTATTGGAGATCGTAATAGTGTATGCGAATACGTAACGATCCGATTCAGGTTCGGATTGGTCATCGACATAGTCTGTCGCAACATGAATACGAATTTCGCAGGCGTTTTCAGTCATCGGGCACCGGTGTTGGCGGTTGTGTGACCTTATTCTAACGTATTCGCGAGCCGGACATAGTCAGCTATCGAAATCGCCTCAGGACGCAGCCCCGGATCGATTCCTGCTTTAACGAGCTGGGCCTCGTTAACGACCGTGCTCAACGAGTTGCGAATCGTCTTCCGGCGTTGGCTAAATGCCGTCGCGACGAGCCTGGAGAGGGCTTCTTCGTCGTTAATGACGTAGGTGCCTGCGGGCAGAGGAGCGAGCCTGACGACGGCGGACGTCACCTTTGGTGGCGGGTCGAAGGACTCTTTGCGCACATCGAACAACGCATCAATCTGAAAGTGACAGCCAAGCATGATGCCGAGCCGTCCATAGGCCTTGCTGCCAGGGCTGGCCGCCATTCGATCAACCACTTCTTTCTGCAACATGAAGTGCATGTCGACGAGACGATCGCGGAACTTGAGCAGATGAAACAGCAATGGCGTGGAAATGTTGTAGGGCAGGTTGCCGACTATACGCAGTGAATCGCCAAGTGAGCTGTAGTCGAAGCGCAATGCGTCGGCTTCGTGAACCGTCACGTTTGCAGCGTTGCCATACTCGTGTTTCAGCTGTGCAATCAGGTCACGATCGAGTTCAATAGCGTGCAGTGTTCCGGCGCGTTCCGCCAGCGAGCGCGTAATCGCGCCGAGCCCCGGGCCAATTTCAACGATGGTGTCAGATTTGCTCGCGCCAACCGACTGGATAATGGCATCAATAACGCCAGGATCGGTAAGGAAGTGCTGCCCGAATCGTTTGCGTGGCCGATGCGGACTCATCGGCGCGCCAGATCCGCCGCCAGGTTGACGGCTGCAATAAGGCTGCCGCTATCTGCTTTGCCGGTCCCCGCTATATCAAACGCAGTCCCATGATCGACCGACGTTCTGATAATCGGCAAACCCAGCGTCACATTGACGCTGTTGCCGAAGCCGGCGAACTTCAGCACGGGCAGTCCCTGGTCGTGGTACATCGCCAGGACAGCGTCTTTGTGTCCGGCCGCGGGCGTAAATGCCGTATCGGCAGGTAACGGTCCACGAACCTTGTGACCGTTGGCAATGAATTCCGCGACCACCGGTGCAATGATCGCATCGTCCTCAGTCCCAAGGTGTCCGCCTTCGCCGGCATGTGGATTTAATCCGCAAACGACGATCTCCGGTGTGTCGATTCGAAATTTCGATTGCAGGTCAGTAATCAGGATATTCAAGACGTCGCGCAAGCCGCTTTGCGAAAGATAGTCGGGCACAGCGCGCAACGGCATATGCGTGCTTGCCAAAGCTACGCGCAAGTCGCCTGCCACAAGCAGCATGACCGGCAAGCTTGTGTCCGTTAGTTCCGCTAGGAATTCCGTATGGCCGGTGAAGGAAATGCCGGCATCATTTATGACACCTTTGTGCAACGGTGCCGTAACGAGTCCCGCGAAATGCCCGCGCAAACAGCCTTTGACGGCGAAGCGCAATCCATTGAGCAGCGCCTCCGCATTCGCGGGGTCGGGCTTGCCGCATCGCGCCCGCACTGGAAATCGTTCAGCGACAACGAGTAGCTCGCCAGGGTCTGCATGAATGGATCCGACATTGCCCGGGTCGAGTTCGATGATGGTTGTCGCGATACCGGTTTGCTTTGCGCGTGAACGCAATGTGTCCGGGTCGCCGACAACAACGATTTCGGCCGGCAGATTTTTATGGGCGAGTGCCAGACATAGCTCTGGCCCGACGCCTGCGGGCTCGCCAGCGGCTACTACGAGAGGCTTATCTATGCGCACGACAGATTGTCCTGCCGACTGGAATTGCGCCTAAACGCGCAGATCGACGAAAGCTTCGTCCCGCAGACGACGTATCCACAACTGTGATTCCTCTTCCATCTTGCTGTTGCGAATTCGCCCATCGCAGTTACTTTCTTTGAGATCCTCGGTATTGTCGTAGACGCGGCGATCCAGAACTTCCAGGATATGCCAGCCGAACGGGCTACGGAACGGTTCGCTGACGACGCCAATTTCACTATCTGAAACGACTTTGTCGAATTCCGCAACAAATGTGCCGGGGCCAGTCCAACCCATTTCGCCGCCGTTGTTCGCCGAACCAGGATCATCGGAAAGCAGCTTGGCGATTTCGCCAAAATCTTCACCTTCGCCAATGCGCTTAAGCGCATCTTCAAGTCGTTGTTTGGCAGTTTCGTCATCGATGATTTCGTTCGGCGTTACAAGTATGTGTCGGACATTAACCTGGTCAATCTCGCTACGTTGAATAGCGCTGCGCATTTCGTTGATCTTGACAATATGAAAGCTGCTCGAGGTGCGGAAGGGCTCGGATACTTCTCCCTCCTGCATCTCAACAACAACATCCGTATACAAAGTCGGCAGTTGTTCACCCTTCATCCAGCCTAATGAACCACCATCAAGCGATGTTTGAGCATCAGAGTACCGGATTGCCATTTCGCTAAAATTAGCACCGTCTTGCAGTTGCTTGTATACGTCGTTGGCTTTTGCTTGCGCATCTTCAATTTGTTCGGCGCTGGCGGACTCTGGCATCGAGATTAATATATGGGACAGGTTGTAGTCGGAGTTGATGGCAACGTTGCCTTCGAGGTCTGCAATGCACTGTTGTATTTCACGCGGCGACACACGGATGCGCTGGCCAACATCAATGCGTCGCAATTGATCAAGCGTCAGTTCGTCGCGTAATTCGCGGCGAAACACCGGGTATTGGACTCCGTCTGCTGCCAGTGCTGCTGGCATATCTTCAAAGGCTATGCCCTGTTGTGCGGCAATTCGTCCAATGGCCTGGTTAAGCATCTGGTCAGAAACCTTTAGTCCGATGCGTTCGGCACGTTGCAGTTGAATCTCCGTAAGAATCAATCGTTCGAGCAGTTGCTCGCGCAAAATGTTGGGCGGTGGTAATTGCATCGGCGGGTTCGTCTTGCCGGCGCGCGCGATAATCATTTCCGTTTGCTCGCGCAGCTGGCTCTTCAGAACGACACCTTCATTGACGATGGCTGCGATGCCGTCGATAAACCGTCCCGTCTCAGATAACTCGCCAGCGATAGCAGCTGGTGCGGTCGCCAAAAACGCCAATGCACACGCTTTCGCGCATAATTTATTGATATTTAACACTATTTCTTACCGGAGATTTGCAGAGTAGCCAAGAATACCACGTTCCAACATTTTGTCGGCAGCGTTGCCAACACTTGTCATTCCCTTCAGTACAAGCTGCAGCCCGATGGACGAATCGCGGCTTCCGTCGCGGGTCGAGATGTGCCGGCGTGAGACCATCCGAAGACCCCAGCAGCAGCTCTCATATTCAAGCCCGAAGAACTGCTCAAGCGCTTTGCTGTCTCTGAACGAGTAGTTATATCGGCCAACGAAATTCCAGCGCGAACTTACTGGCCACGACCAGGACAGGTCGCCTTGCTCAAGCGAGTCGCGGCGGAAACGGTAAGAGAGATTGAGGATCTTGTTGCCGCTTGGCCGATACTGCAACCGGGCCTGAGACTGCGTCGTGCCCCGGTCTTTTTCACCCCATTGGTGACCGAGGTCGAAATTCAGCCTGTCAAACAACAAGAATCGCACCTCGGCAATGAAGTCAGACGTATCGCCGGTGACGACAGTTTCGCCTGGCAATGAGATGCCGCTGGCGCTGAGGTAGCGAGTTTGTCCGATGGTCGCCGTTATTACTTCTTTGCCGGAAGACACATCGAGTATGCGCGATGTCAGGCCGAAGCTGACCTGATCTGTATCTGCGATTCTGTCCACGCCGAGAAAGCGATTCTTGCGATACAACTGCACCAGGTTGAGGTCCGGTGTAATGGTGTCGAATATTGGCAGGTCAGACTGGTCGCGGAGCGGGACGTGAACATAGAGCATCCTGGGCTCCAGCGTCTGGATCCAGTTTCTGCTCGAGCGATTCATCGAGCGTTCCAAAACCATACCGAGATCGAGGCTGCCGATGGGCAAATCACGACTCAGCGATGTTGGTTCTCCGGGAAGCGTGTTTTCCAGTTCGTATCGTGTGTAGTCGAAAGCGACAGCGGGCGTAATAAACCAGCCGGGGCGAGAAATAGGTAGTTCCAATTCTGGCGCAACGTTCAAACGCCATCCGGTGACGCCGACGTCTCGATCGAAATTGACTAGCTCGCTGTCAAAACTTAAACGCATGCCAAGCCACTTGTCTGGCCAGCTGCCGCTCAGCAACAATTGTGGCATGCGTCGGTATGGCTCTTCAGACGGCAGAATCGCGTCATCAATGGTCTGGTATTCCTGTACTTGTCCGAAGAACGACAAGCGGTCGGTTTGAAAGTCGAAATTTATGCTTCGATTCAGATGGGTAATGCTGGAGAGGCTAAGGCTGCCGCCGAGATCCTCGAAATACTGGTTGTCCGTGACCTTTCGAAATTCGACGCGATTGCGCCAGTTATTCAGAAATAGTGAGCGGTGCTGGAACTGCAGCAATGTGCGCTTATCGTTGAACATGGTGTCGGTGGACATGTGTTCAACATGGGCCTGCCCGTCCGATGTCTCGGTGAGATAACGGAACTGTGTCTGTAGTTGTGAGCCGCGATCGGTAAGGTATCGTGGCGTGATGGTCGCGTCGTAGTTCGGCGCGATATTCCAGTAGAAAGGCACCAGAATTTCGCTGCCGCTGCGCCTGGTACTGGCAATCTGCGGCGCCAACATGCCGGACTTACGCGCATCGCCTATTGGAAACGACAGGTAGGGCGAGTAAAGAATGGGCACGCCCTGAAAACGCAGCTTCATTCCTTTTGCAGTTCCAATGCCACTGCGCGTATCAAGGACAATGTCCTTCGCCTGTATGACCCAGTCGTTGGATTCGGGTGGACACGTGGTGTAACTAACACCATCAAGTTCCAGCCTGCCTTCCTGATTGACTTCAAGTGCATCGGCTGCCCCGTGCGCATCGCCGTCACCCAGCGAAAACTTCGCGCCCTCAAAACGGATGCGGCCGAAACCGTAGGAAAACTCTGCGGAGTCTGATTCCACCAGGGTGCCCGCATCTTCATAGCGAACCGATCCATCGAGAAGCAAAGACCTGTTATCCGGGTCATAACGTGCGCTGTCGGCTCCGGCGAGCTTTTCACCCCGTCGCAGCAGTATGCCGCCTGTCATTGACGCACTGGGCGTCGGATTTACCTCGGCCTGCAGAGCGCCAACTTCAAATATGATGGCATTGGGGTTCTCCAAGTTCAGCGCGGGAACTTGCTTCTCATCGGACAAACGGTCCAATGATGTGCTGCAAAAAGCAGGATCTGCTGCTTGCGCAACGGGCAGGACCAGCAGTGAGCCAGTGATTATTAAGTATTTCGAGGACAAGACAGTGGTCGGATTACACGTGTATTTGTTACCTTCGCATAGTTTTGCGGGTGCTTCAACGCGACACGGAGACTACTGATTAGCTCAAAAACTGTTGAAAAGGACGGTCGCCTTGCCGATCTAATGGCATGGCTGCATGGTATTGAGTCATTGGCGAAGGCCGATCCGCGGCCAGCTACGGTCGACGCGAGCTTCCGCCGCTATTTTCGGGTGAAATCCGATATCTCGAGCTATATCGTTATGGATGCGCCGCCGGAGCAGGAAGATTGCAAGCCGTTCGTTCGCGTTGCCGGGTATCTTGAAGCGATGTCGCTTAACGCACCGCAGATTCTCGAAATGAATCTGGATGATGGCTTCTTGCTCCTAAGCGACTTAGGCACAACGCAATACCTGCAAGAACTTCAGAATGATCCGCGGTCGTCGGACGCGCTGTATGCAGACGCGCTTCGCGCGCTCAGCAAAATGCATACTGAGGGCGCGGCTTTTCAATCGCTGTTGCCGCCGTATGACGATACGCTGCTACGATTCGAGTTATCGCTGTTTCATGACTGGTTGTGCGAGAAACATTTGGGTATCGATTTTAGTGATGAGGATGAAGCGAGTTGGAGAGCCACATGCGACATGCTCGTTGCCAATGCGCTGGACCAGCCGCAGGTGTTCGTGCATCGCGACTATCATTCGCGCAACCTGATGGTGACTAGCGAAAACAACCCCGGCATTCTGGATTTTCAGGATGCAGTGGAAGGGCCTCTTACTTACGATCTCGTATCGCTACTCAAGGACTGCTACGTTCGATGGCCGGAGGAACAAGTGAGCGAGTGGGCACGTGACTTCTACGCGGCCAGCGATTCTTCTATTCAAGATCAGTTGGATGTGGATCAGTTCATGCGTTACTTCGAACTCATGGGTGTGCAGCGACATCTCAAGGCTGCGGGCATTTTTGCGAGACTCAATCACCGAGATGGCAAAGCCGCGTATATGGGCGATGTACCGCGAACGCTGGGTTATATCGTCGAACTCGGAGCGCGATATGAAGCGCTTGGATTTCTTGCGCAGCTAATTAGCGAGCGATGCCTGCCGACATTGCAGGAAAACTCATGAAGGCGATGGTACTTGCCGCCGGCCGCGGCGAGCGCCTGATGCCAATTACTGCGTCGGTGCCAAAAGCACTGGTAGAAGTGCGGGGCAGGTCTTTGCTCGAACACCATCTGCGGGCGCTTGCGGCGGCTGGCATAGAGATCGTCGTCATCAACCTCGGATGGTTTGGCGACAGAATAATAGAGAGGATCGGCTCTGGAGCCGAATTTGGTCTCAACGTCATTTACAGTCCGGAGGGCAATAATATTCTCGAAACGGGCGGCGGCATACACCGTGCGTTGCCGATGCTCGGGTCCGATCCATTTCTGGTCGTGAACGCAGACATTTACAGCGCCATGCCGCTGCCGCTCGAAGATCTGCAAGCGCAATGCGTGGGCCATCTCGTCCTGGTGCCCAAGCCCGATTACCGACCAACCGGGGACTTCGGTCTGCTTGATGGGCGTGTGCGAAACGTCAGCAACCCGGAGCTTACATTCAGTGGTGTCGCCGTTTACCGCCCCGAATTCTTCGATGACTGCACACCAGGCCGATTTTCACTTGTGCCGATGCTGCGAGCCGCCGCCGATGCCGGTACATTATCCGGTAGTGTTTACTCGGGGCAGTGGCAAGACGTTGGAACGCCCGAGAGATTGGCAAAACTCAACGTCTAGTCCATTTTCAGGTGCGCAAGCAGGTGCGGCAATAATCGATCACGCACAGCGTTGAGATTCGATTCGGCGCCAAGACGCGCAAGACTGGTCACCTCTAACCCTTTGAACCCGCAAGGGTTAATACGCGAAAACGGCTCCAGGTCTGTATCGACGTTCAACGCCATGCCGTGGAAGCTGGAGCCGCGCCGAATTCTAAGTCCGATGCTTGCGAGCTTGACGCCATCGACATACACGCCCGGCGCGTCTTTGCGGCTCGCCGCATCAATGTCATATTCCGCGGCAAGATCTACGACGGATTGTTCCAGCGACGTTACAAGATCGCGGACTCCGAGGCCGGCACGGCGCAGGTCGATAAGCGGGTAGATCATGAGCTGGCCGGGTCCGTGATAAGTAACCTGGCCGCCGCGGTCAATCTGGACGACGGGGATATCGCCTGTCGCCAGAAGATGCTCGGGTGCCGTATTGAGCCCCAGCGTGAAAACCTTTTCGTGCTCGGTGAACCAGATTTCGTCAGGAGTCGATTCATCGCGCATATTCGTAAATTCCTGCATGGCGTGCCAGACAGGTTCGTAGGGCTGTAAGCCAAATTCGCGAATGACGAGCTTGCTCATAAGGCCATCAGGACGGCCTCGTGTGAGGAAACGTCACGGTAGATGTCGTCCAACTGCTGCTGGCTCTGCGCTTGCACAGTGATGGTCATCGAAACGAAATTGCCATTGCGGCTTGTCGCGAACTTGATATTTTGCACGTCGAGCGGGCCGGTGTGATGCTCGACAAGCGCGCGAGCGGTGTCCCTGAAGTCCTGCGTATCGCGCCCCATCATTTTGATAGGGAAGGCGCAGGGAAACTCGAGTAAGGTTTCGTCGTTCACTGAACTCGCCGCCTGCTTATTCGAACCAGAGACTGACGCTATCAACTAAGCGTTGCCAGATCGACCCGGACGGATTATCAGCGAGCGCGCGTAGCGGTTCACTGACCAGTTCGTTGCCGTTGAGGCTTATCTTGATCTCGGCGAGTGGCTGGCCTTGCGCCGCAGGCGCAAGAATAACGGCTGGAATGTTCAAAACGGATTCGAGCGAGTCGTACGCGCCGCGTTGGATGGTGACGTACAGGTCCTCAAGGACGCCGAGCGCTGTGTATTCGTCCGCCGATTTCCAAACGCGCACTTTGCTTATCTCTTCACCGGCCTTGTACAGAAGGCGGGTTTCAAAGAAACGAAACGCGAAATTGATTAATGCCTGGCTACCGTCAATTCTTGCTTTGCTGCTCGACGTGCCAAGCACGACAGAAATAATGCGCATGCCATCGCGTTCGGCGGACGACACAAGGCAGTAACCGGCCGCGTCCGTATGCCCCGTCTTCATTCCGTCGACAGAATCGTCGCGCCATAACAGGTTATTGCGGTTGGGTTGCTTGATGTCGTTAAACGTGAATTCCTTAACTGAGTACCATTTGTAGTACTCAGGAAATTCGTTGATGATTGCGCGCGCCAAAGTGGATAAGTCTCGCGCCGTCGAGTAGTGGTCATCGTCGGGTAAGCCAGTAACGTTCTTGAAGTTACTTGAGAGCATGCCGAGTGAGCGGGCATATTGATTCATTACTTCAGCGAAAACAGATTCACTTCCTGCGATGTGCTCTGCCAACGCGATGCTGGCGTCGTTTCCGGATTGCACAATCATACCGAGCAACAGATCCTGTACGGACACACGCTTGCCCACTTCGATAAACATCCGCGAGCCTTCGGCCCGCCATGCTTTCTCACTTATCGTGACTTCATCCTGCAATGTAATCTGGTTCTCTTTCAACGCATGAAAGACGCCATAGGCAGTCATCAACTTCGTAAGGCTGGCGGGCGCGACTGGGTTGTCAGGCTCCAGTGCAGCAATCTCGTGCCCGGTCTGGCTATCGATCACCAGGTAGCTCGTTGCGCCGATGATCGGTGGGTTGGGCATTGGACGAATATCGGCCGCGAATACATTGGCGGCAACGAACAGTGAGATTAGTGCGAGTAAGCGGGCTTTCATAGAATTCCGGCGGCAAAATAGAACAGGCGCGTATTCTACCGACATTGAAACAAAACTGTAGGCGCGGCCTGCAGGAGTGGCCCAGGGCCGTCGTACCGGCGCGTCACACGGTCACGCTACCGGGTACGCGCTCTCGCTTAACTTCACTCGGCATCCCTGCCTCGCTCAGATCGAGCTCCGCTTGCTTTGGCGTCCTGCGTCGCGGCGCTGCGCACGACGCTCGAGCGCGCACACCGATACCGTGCCCCTGCAGAGTCCGCAGAGCCGGCAGGTTTGCGAGGATGGTCGTAGGGCCGGGAGCGTGGGATCTTTTTTTCCGGAAATAAAGCGCAGCGAAGCGAGCCATTCCGGAAAAAAATGATGCCAGGCTAGACGGCCGTGCGCTGTTCCCGATCGCGGGCGTAGGTCGTGTAACTACTCGTTGATGAGGTACGGGTCTGAGATGCCGAGGTTCTCGAGTTCCTCGACGAGGATGTCGTACTGCACAACATCCTTGATTGGCCCAATGCGTACCCTGTAAAGCGCCGGGTCGCTGCTTGTGTCCTTAATGACGAATGCTGTGCCGATACCACCCGACTTCAGCGCGCCCAGTCGCCGGTTAGCATTCTCGCGGCTGCCAAATGCGCCCACTTGCACATAAATCGTCTGCGTCCTTGAAGTTGTGGGCTGCGGAGATGACTTGCCCGGAGCTGCCGAACGGCGAACAGGCCTGTCGCCAGATGGCTCGCCAGAGCCGACCACCTCTATTTCGACGAGGCTCGTGCCATCACGCACCATGTCCAACTTCAACGCCGCCGAGTAAGACAGGTCGATTATTCGGTTGTCGACGAAAGGGCCGCGGTCATTAACTCGAACGACGACGCTTTTGTTGTTGCTCAAGTTGCGCACGCGTACGTAAGACGGTAGCGGCAGGGTTTTGTGTGCCGCGGTCATCGCATACATGTCGTAGGGCTCTTGCATGGATGTCATTTTGTTATGGAATTTCTTGCCGTACCAGGAAGCCACACCGCGTTGCTTGAAACCGCTGCCGCTGTTCATGACGACGTAGCGTTTGCCGAGGACTTCGTAAACAGGGCCATTGCCGTAACGGCTTCTGGGTTCCGGACGGGGTATAGCGTCACCGGGCAGGTTGGGAATCGACGCACTGCCAGACTCTGGAGCGCTATCTCTGACGTCATTCGAACCGCAACTCGCGAGCAAAATGCCGACAATCAACAAACATTTGTGTCTTGCAACGCGACGCAGTGTCACTGGCTAACCTCCAGTGCGATTTCCTGACCCAACTGATGCACCGCCAAGGCGTACATCACACTGTGGTTATAGCGTGTGATAACAAAGAAATTGTGGAAGCCGACCCAGTGCTCGCTGCCGTCGCCGCCGTCCAGTGTTATCAATTGGGCTATGTCGTCATTCGCTAAATTCGTAGAGAAAATCACGCCTTTCTTGCTCAGTGAGCTGACCGTGTTCTCGGGTTTCAAAATATTCCTGGGTGACGAAGCATTCCAGTTTGATCCGGTTGTAGCCCGTGCGACTACTTCCTCTCCGGTTTTCCAGCCATGCTCGAGAAAATAATTAGCGATGCTGCCGGCAACGTCCGTCCAGTTATTCCAGATATCTCGTTTTCCGTCGCCTGTTGAATCGACGGCATACGCACGGTAGCTGGACGGCATGAATTGTGGGCGCCCCATAGCGCCGGCGTAGGATCCAACTGCATCGGTCGCCTTCATGCCCTCTTCGCGCACAAGCAGGAGAAAATGCTCCAGCTCACTGCGGAAGAACTTTGAACGTGGCGGGTATGCGAAGGACAGAGTGGCCAGCGCATCCAGCACGCGATGCCCGCCGGTGATGCGGCCGAAGTAAGTCTCAACGCCAATAATACCGACCATGATTTCGATGGGTACGCCTGTGTCGCAGCTGACTTTCTCGAGTGCGGCGCGATTCTCGTGCCAAAACACCGTGCCCGCCTGGATACGCTCTTTTGTCATGAAGATACGACGGTACTCGGCCCAGGTCAGCGTTCCCTCGGCCGGCCTGCTGATCGAATCAACGATCTTCTGCTTAATCTCCGCTTGCCGAAGAATGTCCTGTAGCGTCTCGCGGTCGTAATCGTGCTCTCGGATCATTGTATCCATGAACACCTTGACGTCGGGCCGTTCGAGATCGACGGCATAAGTCGGTGACACAGATGAAAGTAGAGCAGCGATGCCAGCAATTAGTCGTGTGGTCATCAACGCGGCAACAGTTTCCGGTGGGATTGAATGGACATCAGAATACCGAATCCAGCCATCAGCGTCACCATTGAGGTTCCGCCGAAACTGACCAGCGGCAAGGGAACGCCGACCACCGGGATCAAACCTGTGACCATTGCTGTATTAACGAATACGTAAACGAAGAAAGTCAGGCTGATTGAGCCTGCGAGAAGTCGCGAGTATGTATCGGGAGCCTGTATGGCGATATAGAGGCCGCGACCAATAACAAAAACATATAGCACTATTAGCGACAGCACGCCCAATAGCCCAAGCTCTTCGCCCATGACCGCGAAGATAAAATCGGTATCGCGTTCGGGAAGGTACTCGAGGTGCGCTTGTGAGCCGTTGGTCCATCCCTTGCCGAACAAGCCGCCGGAGCCAATTGCGATTTTGGACTGAATAATGTTGTAGCCGGCGCCAAGCGGGTCGCTATCCGGGTCAAATAGCGTGAGAACACGTTGCTTCTGATAGTCCTGCATGTAATTCCACAGCAGGAGCGCCCCTGGAACCGCGGCAATCGCGAGCCCAACCATCAATCTAATGGGTAGACCGGCAAGAATAATGACAATCACGCCGGATGCAGCGATCAGCAGAGCAGTGCCGAGGTCAGGCTGGCGCGCAATGAGCACGGTGGGCACAGTTATCATTACTGCGAGTATTAGCAGCTCTACAGCCCTGGGTGGAATCGTTCGGTCGTGCAGGTACCAGGCCAACATCATGGGCACCGCGAGCTTCATGACTTCCGAAGGTTGAAAGCGTATGCCGAGGTCAAGCCAGCGTCGCGCACCCTGACCCACTTCGCCTGTCGTGAGCACCAAAAGCAGAAGAATCAGCCCACCCAGATAAGCCCATGGCGTCCAGCGTCGCAGAAAATCCGGCGGCATCTGCGCGACGACGAACATGCCGACGAGTGCGACACCAAGCCGAATTACCTGGTTGACCCACAGTCGCATGTTCTCGCCTACAGCGCTGTACAGCACAACAAGCCCAAATGCGCAGATCAGCAAGATGCCGCCGAGCAGAGGGCCGTCAATATTCAGGCGCCTCATCAGGCGCGCGAAGTCGCCAAGTGGCGCGGCTTTTCGGGTGGTCAGCCGTTGCGGCTCACCTGGCCGCATTGCCACCGTACCCCAGGTATTCGTCCATGATAGCGCGCGCAATCGGGGCGGCGACCCGGCTGCCGCTTGAGCCATTCTCAACGACCACCGCAACAGCAATTTGCGGGTCGTCCAGAGGAGCGAAGGAAATAAACAGAGCGTGATCGCGCAAGCGCTCTTCGATAAGTTCCTCGTCGTACTCTTCCTCTTGCGCAACGGAGAAAACCTGCGCAGTGCCACTCTTGCCGGCCATTTGATAGGGAGCGTTGCCACCGGCTGCCCAGGCTGTGCCACGCACGCTCTGCATGACGTCATGCATGCCGCCGATGACAGCATCCCAGTGACTCTGATTGTCGATGCGGACGTCGTCGACACGCTTGGGCGATATCAACGTGCGTTCGCCGGTCAGCGCATCTTCGACTGCTGCAACAAGGTACGGCGCGAAGCGCGTGCCTCGTGTCGCCACGGCACCAGCAGCGCTTGCAAGCTGCAACGGGGTCGCGAGCATGTAACCCTGCCCGATTGAAGCGATTACCGTTTCGCCGTGAAACCAGCGCTGATCCGCCGGGTCACGAAACGCCGCGCGCTTCCATTCTCGTGATGGCACCAGCCCACTATGCTCGCCACCGATGTCCACGCCGGTTTTGCTGCCGAGTCCGAACTGGTCCAGGTAGTAGTGCATGCGGTCGATGCCAATGTCGACACTGAGTTCATAGAAATAGACGTCGCAGGATTGTTGGACTGCATCGTGCAGATTGACTTCACCGTGACCCTCAGGCTTCCAGTCGCGATATCGGTGCGTAGTGTTTGGAAGCGTGAAAAAGCCGCGGCATATGGTCTTGCGCGACAGGTTGGTTGCTCCGGTTTCGAGAGCTGCAAGCGCCAGCATCGGCTTAATAGTCGATCCGGGAGGGTATGCACCACGTACCGCGCGATTGAACAGCGGACGCTCGAGATTGTCCTGCAACTCTGCAAACTGGCTGGATGACATGCCAACGGCGAACAGGTTTGGGTCGAATGTCGGTGCGCTGACCAGTGCCAGAATTTCCCCTGAGCGTGGATCGAGGGCGACTATTGCACCACGACGGCCTTCGAGCGAGCGCGTTGCCAGTAGTTGCAGATCGAGGTCAAGGCTCAGGTGGATGTTCGCTCCAGGCGCCGGCGACTCGTTGTCGGGCAGCGCGTCAGAGAGGTTGCGTGAGTCCGTCGGAATTTGTCGGCCGAGAGCATTGGACACGACGTGCTGATAGCCGACATTGCCAAGCAACTCAGACTCAAAGCTATTTTCAACACCGGTTTTACCGGTGTGGGCGGTGCCGGCGTAATGCGACGGGATTAGCCGCGTCAGGTCATTCTTGGATAATGCGCCGACGTAACCAACAGCGTGCGCAACCGCGAGGCCGTGTGGGTAATGCCGGACGAGCCGGGGTTGAAAATCGACCCCCGGGAAACGCGGCCGCTGAATCGCGAAGTTCGCAATTTCCTCGTCGGTCAGGCGCAACTTGAGCGTAACGGGCTTGAATCTCGGGCCGCCGTCTATCAGCTCATTGATATGATCGATGTCACTCGCATCAATGAGCTTGAGTGAGGCAAGCCGTAACAATGTGTCGTCGATGTCATCGACCTGTTCCGGAATCAATTCGAGCTGGTATGCCGGTAGGTTCTCGGCCAGCACGCGGCCTTTGCGATCGAAAATCAGGCCGCGAATTGGCGGCACGGCCTGGATCCGCACACGATTGCCCTGCGATTGTTCGGCGAATGTTTCATGGTCATAAATCTGCAATTGCACCAGTCGAGCAATGACAAGGCCAAGCAACAGGATTCCACTGACTGACGTCATGACGACACGCGAAATGAACAGCCTTCGTTCGGAGCGGTGGTCTTTAATTGATGACAGCAGATCCATGCTAGCGTAGCTGGACCCGAGAACTCACACCCCTGAGAAACACAGACACGACCGGCCAAAGCAGTGTTCCGGAGAGAACCGGCGCCCAGTAGGCAATGGCCGGCGCATCGACACCGGCAACGCCGTTAATCCAGAACAGCAGGAACTGATACAAGGCGAGTAGGGCGAATACGGTGGCAGCAAGCTGCTGCATCGGAAACACACGCACGAGCAGATGAAACTTGACGGTAATGAAAACGACAACGCTCAGGGCCAGCGCGTGCTGACCCAATATGGTGCCCTGCGCAACGTCGAGCACGATGCCCACAATCCAGGCGGAGCCAACACTCCAGGTGCGCGGCATAGTCATCGCCCAATAAATAAGAGTGAGGGTGACCCAGTCCGGTCGAAACGGTTCTGCCGCATCGGGCAGCGGGACGACCATGAGCATTAGCGCAACAATGATCGTCGCGATGACAGGCAGGCGGCCGGACCCTCGCACCCTAATCATCGGTCGCCTCTGCCTCGCGTTGCGGCTTGTTAGCTGACGACCAGATCAGCATGATTTCGCGAACCTGATCGAGCGCGGCAGAAGGGGTCGCCGTTACATCGGCAAAGCGTCTTTGCGGCATACGATTAACGGCCCTGACGACCGCAACGGGGTAGCCCGAGGGAAATGCGCCGCCAAGGCCGGAAGTGACCAGCAGGTCGCCCGGCCGGATATCAGCGTTATTCGGCAGAAACGGAAGGTCGAGTGAATCGAATTCGCCGGTGCCGTTTGCGATTGTCCGCAGGCCGTTGCGGTTGACCTCCACCGGTAGCGCATGGCTTGGATCCGAGATCAACATCGCCTGTGATGTGGTGAACCCGGTTTCGATGACCTGGCCAACGACGCCGTCGGCATCAACAATCGCCTGGCCGTCATACACACCGTCGCGCTCGCCAATATCAATGACGATATTGTGGCGGTAAGGATTCGCATCGACTGCCATGATTTCCGCAACGCGTACGTCGTCACGAACCCGAATCCGCGCTTCAAGCAGGCCGCGCAGCCGCGCGTTCTCGGCCTCCAGCGCAGCAAGTCTTTGTAGCCGTGCGCTGGTCAGTAAGCGTTCGGCCTGCAGTCGGCCCAGATCAAGGTGCAGCTGGTTTCGGTCTGACGTGCTTTCGCGAATCCATGCCCAGAGTCTGAACGGCGAATCGACGACAATCTGGATGGGATAGACCGTGACGCCAACGGCTTGTCGGACCGTGCTTAGATGATCCTGCCGGTGGTCGAGCACCATGAGCAAAATGCTGAGCGCAATCGCCCCTAGCACCCTTACGCCGAGCGCAGGAATTCTTGCTGGGTTACTGCTATTGGCTCGGGAAGCGACCATTACAAATCGTTATTCCGGCTCGTGTACTGGCTTACTCCAGTCCGAATACTGACGGCCCGTGTTCGTCGATAAGCTCAATGACACGACCACCGCCGCGGGCTACGCAGGTCATCGGGTCATCGGCAATAACAACGGGCAGGCCTGTCTCTTCCATCAGCAACTTATCGAGATCTCGGAGCATGGCGCCACCACCGGTTAGCACGATGCCGCGATCTGCAACATCAGCGCCGAGTTCGGGTGGCGTTTGCTCCAGTGCCTCCTTAACGGCGCCGACTATGCCCTGCAGAGGT
>Ga0224497_10000493_pt1 | contig 27030 bp, 30 predicted proteins | sample SF_Jul11_sed_USG_4_FD_167970 | JGI IMG/M metagenome (GOLD analysis project Ga0224497, IMG submission 167970) | Sediment microbial communities from San Francisco Bay, California, United States - SF_Jul11_sed_USGS_13 | ecosystem: Environmental > Aquatic > Marine > Sediment | place: USA...
ACTAGAACAACTAGAAAAACAAATCGCAAAACTAGAATCAAAACCAAAAGAAAAACCAGAAGAAGCTACTCCTGAGCAGATAGCTCGACTAGAACAACTAGAAAAACAAATCGCAAAACTAGAATCAAAATAACTAAACTAAGAAATAGTCTTAAAATAGATTAATTCAAAAAATTATACTTGAGCTGATTTCCAAGTTTCATTAAATTGTTTTATTGCCTCTTGATATGCAATAATTGAATCATCTCCAGAAGTTCTCAAAAATTTTTCCCATTGCGTATTGAATTTTTTTATTGTATCAATATTGGTTTCTTTAAAAATATTCTCAATGAGCTTATTTTGTTGTTTGATGTATTCAGGTCCAAGATCATTCCAGGTTTGCTCCCAACTTTCGGTGACCTTTTTCAACAATTCAGAGTCTGATTCTAATGCTCTTTGACAGGCGTCATGATAAGTCATCAATGTATCGTTTGTAGCTTTTTGCCATTGAGCAAGGGATTCCTTCCACATACTTAAAGAAGAATTATAGTCCTTGAAGGCTTTCTCAAATTCTGTTTGTTTTGAAGATGTACCGGTTTGTTTTTTTGATTTTGAAGGAGTTTTTTTAACCGATTTCTTTTTTGGGGCTGGTTTTTTCTTGACTACCATAAATTAGATTAAAAATAGTAGATGTTAAATCTTTCAATAATTATTAAATTCTAAGGTAATATAATTTTGAGGCTGCACTAAAACTTGGAGCATGAACTGTATCCTTATTTTTAAATAAATCGTAATGAAGTTTGCAAAGATTTCGCTTCTCCTTAAATCCTACACTTACAATCTGAATTGCCTTTAATTTACACTCAGAAATACTACATTGCAATAATATCGATAAATCACTTTTACTTATAAAATTTTGAAATTATATAATTACCAACTATGCTAAATTTTTATGATTGTTTAATTTTCAGACAAAATATGGTAAATGATGACAAAGGAAAAAAATTCCTTGAATTAATTGATGAGCAAAACAATTTACAGTGGAGTATAATTGAAAAGTTAATTTTTCTAATTAATGCAAAATGGGCTTCTTCTGATACTCAAAACGAACTTGAATCACTAGTAAAAAAACACTCTACACTTACTAAAGAACTAAACAGCCTTGATGAAAATAATAGTATCTTATAGAGCAGAATCTACCATTAGTGCAATAAACAATACGGCCAGGTAGGGGCTGGAAAACTTGAACAATGTCCATGCAGCTTTTTCCATTGGCTTTGCAATTACCCAAGATGATAAAGCAACCATTACTGCACCAGAAGCTATTGCAGTCCACAAATAAACAGGACCAACCATTGATTCATTATTTTCTGTTAACATGAAGAATGGTGTTATTGAAAATAAAACCATAACAAAAGTAGAAATCGCAATTATTCTTGATGATGTCTTTTCTGATTGTACAGCAGTTAGCATAGGAACATTTACTTTATTGTAGTCTTCCTTAAAATGCAAAGTCAAAGCCCAAATATGCATTGGAATCCAAATAAACACCAATCCTGCCATTGCAAGACCCATTGTCCACAAATCTGACATTGTGACTGCAACCCATCCAATCATTGGGGGGGAGCCTCCACATAACCCTCCTAAAATAATATTTGTTCTAGAGTTTCGTTTTAATGCATAAGAGTAAACAAGAACATTGTTTGCCAAACCAAATGCGATAAAACCCGTAGCCCAAAGTCCTTGCTCTAAGGTGGTGGTAAATGAAATTGCAAATGCAAGAACAAGAGATATTCCAGCTAAAACTAACCCAAAATTTCTTGCCTTTTCGGCAGGAAAGATTCGTTTTGAAGGAAGTGGTCTATTTTTTGTCCTCTCCATTATAGCATCAATATCTCTATCATGATAGTTAGTCAGAGTGTTGGCAGCAGCAGATCCCGCTGCAACTGAAAATAGAGCTAAAGCCCAAGTTGCAGGAGAAACTTCAATATTGTAAATATTTGAAGCAGTCAAAATTGCACCAAAAGCAGTAAATACCAACAAATACCATATCTTTGGTTTTGTTAATTCATAATATACAGCAATACGTGACTCAGATTTTTGTTTTTGCAATGCTATTTCTTATCCTCTGATGGCATATATGGCATTGCCTTTTGCCTTGATTTCATTTCAATAAAAGATTCTGATGATTGAATCCCATCAATTCTTCCTATCTTCTCTGATACCATCTTATGCATCTGGTCCAAAGACTTTGCATACATTGTAATTAAAATATCAAATCTTCCTGTGACTTCAGCGACTTCTCGCACTCCCTCAATCTTGAATAATTCTTTGATAATATGATCCCGTTTTTTTGTATCCATATTGACCCCTGTCAAGGCTTTTACGTTATATCCAAGCTCTAAATCATTTACAACTATTGTAAAACGCTCAATTAGTTTTCGCTTGACGAGTCGCTTTATTCTTGAATATACAACTGAAGAATTAACATTGATTTTTTTTGATAATCGAGGAATGGAAATTGATGCATCATTAGACAATTCTGATAAAATCTGTAAATCTAGGTCATCAACTTTAGCCGTTTAAAACACCTGATCCAATATAGATTTCAACATCTTATAAAGTTATTATTGAAAAAATTACAAAAAATATCTAAATTTTACCTTTTTTGTAAAGCATCTCTGCTACCAAAACTGCGCCCTTTGCAGATCCCATTTTTTTATTGTGAGAAAATAACATGTACTTTAGACCATTCTCAAATAACTCTTCTTTCTCCACTCTGCCAATTGTTGTAGTCATTCCTCCTCCAACTTCTCTTTCCATTCTTGGTTGTGGTCTGGTAGGATCTTCATGGAATGCATAATAATCCTTAGGAGCTGAAGGCAAACCTGCAACTGAAATTGATTTGTTGTATTCGTTGTAAGTTTCTTTTGCAACCTTGGGATCTATTTCTTTTTGTGTTTCAACAAAAACAGATTCTGTATGTCCATCGATTACTGGAACACGTGTACAAGTACAACTAATTCTAATGTCAGCATCTTGAATTTTTCCATTCTCTAGTTTTCCTAAAATTTTTCTCGTTTCGATTCTTACCTTTCCTTCTTCTTTTGGAATGTATGGCAAAATGTTATCTGTAATTCCCATAGCTGATACTCCTGACTTTCCTCCACCAGAAATCGCTTGCATTGAAGTCATCATAACTTTTTTTGCACCATATTTCTCAAGTAATGGTTTTAGAGTAATTGCAAGACCAGTCGTAGTGCAATTTGGTAATGGTGCTACCCATCCCTTCCAATTCCTATTTTTTTTCTGTATATCAAGTAATTCTGATTGTTCATCATTTACCCCTGGAATAAGTATTGGAACATCTTCTTCGTAACGATAAGCAGAACTAGTAGATATGACTGGAAGTTCAGCTGCCATACTAGTTTCAATATCTCGTGCAGCCTCTGATTCAACGGCAGAAAATACTAGATCTAGTTGTGATGTGTCTATCTCATCAACTCGTCTAACAGTCATTTCTTTGATGTATTCAGGAATTTCGCCCCCTACATCCCAAGCAATAATTCCACTTGGCTCTCTTATGGCATCTACGTATTTTTTACCAGCAGAACGTTCAGATGCTGCAATCTGTGTTACTTCAAACCATGGATGATTATCTAAGGATAGAACAAATTCTTGGCCTACTGAGCCTGTAACTCCAATGATTGCTACACGTTTTTTATCCACAAATTAGATTTTTTCATTCAATTAATAATCGTTATTCGAATTTGACCAAAACATACTATATTAGGAAATGCTATTCTCAAACGTGAAACTCGATTCAGTCATATCTTCACATAAACCTGTGCCTCATGGAGGACTATATTCAATCTCTAATCCACAACCTGAAATTTTGGATTTTAGTTCAAACATCAACCCACTAGGACCAAGTTCTAAAGTGCTTAAAACTATCAAAAATCAATTGAGCACCATAAAGATATACCCTGATTCTGATTCCTTGAAACTTAGAAAAGATCTCCAAAATTATACTAAAATTCCATTATCTCAAATTGTAGTAGGAAATGGCGCTACTGAAATCATTTATAATTTTTGTAAATCGTTTCTATCAAAAAAAACCACAGTTTTGATACCAATTCCTACTTTTGGTGAATATGAAGCTGCATCAAAACTAGCTGGAACAAAAGTTAAATTTTATAAAACAATTGATTTGAAAAAAGAAATTGATAATTTTATTTTAAAACTTCCAACCAATGGTTGTATATTTATTTGCAATCCAAATAATCCAACAGGTCATTTACTTTCTAAAAAAGATCTTAAAAAAATAATTATAACTGCAAAAAAGAAAAATACATTAGTATTTGTTGATGAGTGTTTCATAGAGCTAGTTCCAAATTATGAGGAATCCATAATCAAATTGGTAAAAAAATATGATAATCTATTTGTATTACGATCATTGACCAAGTCATTTGGATTAGCAGGACTTCGTATAGGTTATGGTATTGGTTCAAAAAAATTAATTTCTATTTTAAATCAAATTAAAATCCCCTGGAATGTTTCTGGATTGGCCCAACATGCAGCTTCTGCAGCTATATCCGATCCAAACTATTTAGAAAAGACAAATAAAGTAATTCATACTGAACTAAATTATCTTAAAGATAATATTTCTAAATTAGAAAATTTTACTTGTTTTGATTCTGTTACAAATTTTATTTTGATAAAAACAAAATTGAAATCATCACTTCTACAACAGAAATTACTAAAAAAGAAAATTCTGATACGTGATTGCAGCAATTTTAGAGGATTAAACAAAAACTACATTAGAGTAGCAGTAAAAACAAGAAAAGAAAATCAAAAGCTTTTACAGGAATTGAAGAAACTATGAAATCTTTAATGATTCAAGGAACATCTTCTGGAGCAGGTAAATCTACTCTAGTTACAGCCTTATGTAGGATATTTGCCAATAAGGGATTTTCAGTAGCACCCTTCAAATCACAAAACATGTCAAATTTTTCCTACAAAGGAAAGGGATTTGAGATATCACGTGCCCAAGCAATTCAAGCATTAGGAGCCAGATGTGAAATTACACCTGATCTTAACCCGATCATGCTTAAGCCACTTGGCAATTATTACAGCGATGTATATCTACAAGGAAAAAAATTTAAAAAAATGCATGCAACAGAGTATTATAAAAAATTTGTAAGAAATCAGGGATTAAAAATTGCCGTAAAATCTATCTATAACCTTCAACGAAAATATGATCTTGTAATTTTAGAAGGAGCTGGATCTCCTGCAGAAATTAATTTAGATAAATTTGATATTGCAAACATGAAGATGGCTGAAAAAGCAAATTCACCAGTTTTAATTATCACAGATATCGATAGAGGAGGATCATTTGCAAGTATTGTGGGAACTTTAACTCTTTTAGATAAAAAATATCAAAAACTCGTCAAAGGGTTTGTAATAAATAAATTCAGAGGTGATGCCAAAATCTTGAACCCTGGTTTTAGAAAAATTAAAGAAAAAACAAAAAAATCGATATTAGGTGTGATTCCAATGGCTGATTTTGATCTTCCAGAAGAAGATTCATTGAACGGAAAGGCAAAAAATATGGCTTGGAGTAAAAAAAATCTTGATAAAATCGATCAAGAAATTGACAAACTAAGTAAGTTGGTTTATTCAAATTTGAATATGAAAGAAATTGAGAGGATAATAAAATGATGATTGAATCAATAATAGTAATATTCTTTGCACTTGCAATTGATTTTACTTTTGGTGATCCAAAAAATAAATTTCATCCAACAGCTTGGATTGGATCTCTAATTGCTAAATTAGTTCCTTCACTAAAAAACTCATCAGATAATTTAGAAAAACTGGGTGGAATCTTTTTAATTGTAATTTCATGTGTAGCTGTGGTGTCATTACTATCTCTACTGAATATAGGAATTAATTTGATTTCAATAGATTATCTTTCTGCAATTGTCTCAATAATTATTGGTGGAATTTTACTAAAAACTACCATTGCCATAAAGGGAATGGAAAAACATGCCTTAGCAGTAGTATCTTCATTAGAAAATGATGATTTGACCTCTGCACGAGATAATTTATCTATGATTGTAAAGCGAAAAACCAAAAATTTGGATAAAAATCATGTTTTATCAGGCGTAGTTGAAAGTATTAGTGAAAACACAGTTGATGGGATTACTGGACCTCTTTTCTTTTTTGGATTCTTTGGGTTGCCAGGAGCATTTGTATATCGTGTAATCAACACAGCAGATTCAATGATTGCATACAAGACAAATATTTTCAAAAACATTGGATGGTTTACTGCAAATTCCGACAAAATTTTGAATTATATTCCATCCAGACTTACAGGTCTGGTTATGATCTTAAGTTCGATGGTTCTTGGAAATGATTGGAAACAATCCTACAAGATAATGATGCGAGATGGAAGAAACACTCAAAGTCCAAATGCTGGATATCCAATGGCAGCTATTGCAGGAGCTTTAGGAACAAAGTTTGAAAAACTTGATTACTATTCTCTTGGCGATGGCGAAATTTCATTTTCTAGTGAACATGTAAAGTCTGCTATTTCTTTAATGAAAATGACATCAATTATTTTTTGTGGTATTGTAGTGATTCCAACTATTTTATTGCTCTCTTATTTAGGATGGTGGATTCATGCTTAAAGAAATTGGCTCTCTTTTTTCTTTTTTAACAATAATTCCCACTAGTAATACAAATCTTGAAACCGTAGCAAGATACATGTATTTATTTCCAATTGTAGGAATTGCCATAGGACTACTTGTTGGTTCTATAGGATTTGGGTTATCTTTCTTTTTAGATCCTTTGATTGTAAGTTTGTTAGTAGTTGCCTCTCTTGCTTTGATTACCGGTATCCACCATACTGATGGACTAGCAGATTTTGCAGACGGTTTGATGACAAAAGGAACAAGAGAAAAAAAACTATCCGCAATGAAAGATCTTGCAACAGGTTCAGCTGGTATCGTTGCAATCGTTTTGTATCTTGTTGGTCTAATTATTGTCTTATCGCTCTCTACAGGATTTCAATTATTTTTAGCGATATTTCTTGGTGAAATAGTTGCAAAATACTCTATGGTCTTGATGGCCACAATAGGCAAATCAGCCTCATTAGGTTCTAATTCTCCATTTGTTGAACTCATGAAAAATAGAAAAAAATTTGCAGTTACTACAATTATCACATTAATACCATTAATTGCTCTAGGTGGCTCTACAGGTTTGATAATTTTTGCAATAGGTACAACTTTAACATTATTTTTAGTTGCGATAGCGTCCCGAAGTTTTGGTGGAATTACTGGTGATATATTGGGATCTACAAATGAATTAACTCGACTTGCCTCAATTTTGGTATTTGTTTCAATATGATTGGAATTATTATGGCTGGAGGTAAGGGAAGCAGGATGAAATTATCTGAAGAAAAATTACTATTAAAATATAAAAAACCTATTGTATTACAAGTTGCTGAAGCATTAGCTAATTCAAATTGTTTTTCTAGAATTATTTTCATTACTAGTAAAAATTCTCCAAAAACTAAAAAATTGTTACAAAAAAATAATTATGAAATTTTTGATACACCTGGAGAAGGATATGTTGAAGATCTTAACTTAACTCTTAAATTAATAAATGACTCTGTTTTTATTACCTCAGCTGATTTGCCTCTTTTAGATAGCAAAATAGTAAAAAAAATTATCAAATTTTATAATCCAAATAACATATGGACAACAATTCTTGTCACAAAAAATTTTTTAGAGTCATTAGGTCTGTCGTCAAAATACTGTATCAATTTTGAAAATCAAGCTTGTAACTATACAGGAATTTCTATGATTAATTCCAAAAAGATTTCTAATCTTGAAGACATCGAGGAAAAATTTCTAATCGTTGATGATAAAAGAATAGGATTTAATGTAAATACAAAACAGGATTATAAATTACTCAGCACTACCTGAAATTTTACCATTAATTGTTGCTTTAGATCCTGTTGGCTCAGCAAGGGTATTGCCACAAGAGTTGCAAGCAATAGTTGTTGACGCATGAGAGTAAACAACTTGTTGTTCCCCACACTCACCACAATCCACTTTTTGGAATTTACTTGCAGGTTTTGGAATTTCAATATGATCTTTTTTCATGCTGCTACCAACTCAAATTTCTTAATTCTAACGCCTTTTTTATTGTATTTCTTTTTACAAACAGTACAAGTCATTAATGGAGTAACCTTCTTTGTAACCTTTGCCGGTTTGGCCAATTTGGGGAATTTTTGCCCACCGTACCCTTTCTTTCGTTCTGCGTGCCTACGTTCACCTCGTGCAGAACCTCTTCTCTTCCCAGCCTTGTAAATCGATATTTTCTGCTCAGTATGCACTTTACATTTTGGACAATACTTTCGCATCGTCTTGGGAATGTTCATATCAAAAAAACCGACCTGCCGGTAATTTAAGCATTGAATCTATAATAGGCGCAAAGTGCAAAAAAATACGTGATTAGCCACATAGCTAAATCAATTACGTCGTTAAATTCAGTAGCAATGGGTGACAGAAAAGCCGATCTGGTCTTAAAAAACTGCTCTTTGATATCTGTGTACACTAGAGAAATTATTCCAAACACACAGGTCTCAATTGTTGGACAACGAATTGCCTATGTGGGCCCTGATGCAAGTCATACAATTGGTCCTCAAACTGTGGTAATGGATGTAGAAGGGAAATACATTTCACCTGGTTTTGCTGATCCGCACATTCACATTGATCAATTTGTTTTGCCATCAGAGCTTGCAAAAAAATCTCTCCTATGTGGAGTTACTTCTCTTTTCTCAGATCCCATTGATATTGTAAGTGTTGCAGGATACAAAGGGTTTCAAGAGTTTTTAAAACTAGGAGAAGATTTACCAATCCGCATTTTTCAAGTAGTTCCGGGCGGTCTTCCAGTTGATAGAAAATTTAGCAACAGTAAAAGCCTTTCATTATTACAAGAAAAAACTGCTATTAAACATCCTAATGTTCTTGGAATGGGTGAAGTATTCTCTTGGACCAAAGTTACATTACGAGATTCTAAAACAATGAAGTCATTAACTGCAATGCTTGATAATGGATGCATAATAAATGGGCACACTGCAGGTGCAAGTGAAAAAAAATTAAATGCCTATGTTTCATCTGGAATTCTATCTTGTCATGAACCTACAAACTATGATCAAGTTTTAGAAAGACTTCGTTTAGGAATGTGGATAATGATTCGTGAGGGATCTATAAGACGTGATCTAAAAGAAATTGTTCCAAAGGTATTATCTCAAGGGATTTATTTAAACCGATTAATGTTTTGTTCTGATGGTCTTGATCCTATAGATATCACAAAGTATGGTCATATTGACCATTGTATTAAAGAGTCAATAAAATTTGGATTAGAACCTATAGATGCTATTTCAATGGCTTCAAAAAATTGTTTTGATTATTATAATATGGGCAAAGATTTGGGAGGAATTGCACCTGGCAAATTAGCGGATATTATAATTTTCAATGATTTGAAGTCTGTAAAACCTTCCAAAGTCTTTGTAGGAGGAAAATTAGTTGTTTCTAATGGAAGTATTGTTACTTCAATTAAAAAGAAGATTCTTCCTCCGTGGATTAAAAATACTGTAAAACTAAAAAAATTTTCTACTAAAGATTTTGAAATCAAATCAAAAAAGAAAAAAGTATATGCAAATACTATACTTATGCAAACTGAGATTATCACAAAACTAGGTTCCACAGAATTAGATACATCAAATGGAAACGTTTTACCTTCGATTGAAAAGGATGTTTGGAAAGTTGCCGCATTTGATAGAATTCATGGAACAAAAAATCATGTCATCGGATTTCTAGAAAATTTTGGAGCAGATATTGGTGCGTTTGCATCAACTTGGAGTTTTCATGAAAATGACTTGATTGTTATTGGTTCAAATGATTCTGATATGGCAACGGCTGCAAATACACTGAGAAAAAATCAGGGTGGATTAGTGGTAGTAAAGTCTGGAAAAATAGAGGCTTCTTTGCCTTTACAGATGGCAGGGATTATTTCTACCGATTCTTTTGAAAATGTTTCATCAAATTTTGAGAAAATCAATAACACAATAATTGAGTCAGGCTGTAAATTTACAAGACCTCATTTAATTCCACTATTTCTACCCTTCTTAGCTCTTCCATCAGTACGAATCCTTTCAAGAGGAATCGTTGATGTTAAGAAGAGATTATTCATCGATCCAATCAAGTAAGTAATATTAAAAAGGGGCTTTAGGGGATTGAAGCTGAATCTTAATGGCATCAATTCAACAAGGACCAAATGGACCTGTATTAGTTCTTAAGGAAAGTGCTTTACAGCAAAAAGGTAGAGATGCTCAGCAAAATAACATAGCTGCGGCAAAACTTGTTGCATCCTTGGTTAAAAGTAGTTTAGGTCCAAGAGGTTTAGACAAAATGTTAGTTGACTCTTTGGGAGATGTTACTATTACAAATGATGGTGCAACTATTTTAAAGGAAATTGATGTTCAACACCCAGCCGCAAAAATGATGGTTGAAATTGCAAAAACTGTTGATAACGAGGTTGGAGATGGGACCACATCTTCAGTAGTTTTTGGAGGAACACTTTTGGCAAGAGCCGAAGATCTTCTAAAAAAAGATGTCCATGCATCAGTAATAATTGATGGTTATCAAGCAGCAGCTGAAAAAACTCTAGAAATTTACGCTGAGATGGCAAAGACCATAAAATCTGATGATAAAGAATCTCTTTTAAAAATTGCAACTACTAGTATGCAATCCAAATTGATTTCAGAGGATAGTGGAATACTTTCTAAAGTAGTTGTAGATGCAATCCTAAACGTTGTAACAAAGAAAGGTGAAACTTACTCAGTGGATCTGGATAATATTAAAATCGAAAAGAAAACAGGCGGTTCAATACAAGACACCCAAATTGTCAAGGGTATAGTTTTAGATAAAGAAATTGTTCATAGCGGAATGCCAACAAGAATTGAAAATGCAAAAATTGCTTTAATTAACAGTGCCCTTGAAATAGAAAAAACTGAAATGAGTTCTGAAATTAGAATTACAGATCCAACTCAAATGCAGATGTTTTTAGAAGAAGAAAACAGAATGCTCAAAGGAATGGTTGACAAACTTCATGATATAGGTTGTAATGTCCTTATTTGTCAAAAAGGAATTGATGATATCGCGCAGCATTACCTATCAAAATATGGGATTTTAGCTGTACGTCGTGTAAAAGAAAGTGATATGATTAAACTTGGAAAAGCCACAGGTGGTCGTGTTTCAGCCAATCTTGAAGATCTTTCAGAAAAAGATTTAGGTTCTGCAAATCTTGTACATCAAAAGAAAGTTGAATCTGACAAATGGGTTTTTGTTGAAGGCTGCAAAAATCCTCACTCTGTAACCATGTTAATCAGAGGTGGTTCTCAAAGAGTTATTGATGAGGTAGATCGTTCTATTCATGATTCTTTGATGGTAGTAAAAGATGTAATTGAAAAACCTCAAATTGTCGCAGGAGGAGGAGCTCCAGAATCATATGCTGCCTCACAACTCAAAGATTGGGCTGATAACTTTGATGGACGAGAGCAACTTGCCATCAAAAAATATGCAGAGGCTCTCGAGATTATTCCTCTAACAATTGCAGAGAATGCAGGTATGGATCCCATAGACACTATGGCAAAACTTAGAGCAAAACAAAGTCAAGGAAAAAAATGGACTGGAATTGATGCTAGAAACACAAAGATTGCAGATATGCTAGCAATTGATGTTATAGAACCTATTGCAGTAAAAGAACAAATTATCAAATCTGCAACTGAAGCAGCATGCATGATTCTTAGAATTGATGATGTTATAGCCACTTCGGGCGCACCAGGTTCCTAATCGTAAAAAAACAAATTCCTGAAAACTTAAGCATTTCATTTCATTTGAATTAGTATGTATAGAATAGGAATAGATCTAGGAGGGACTAAAACTGAAGGAATTTTACTTGATAATTCATTAGATACAGTTGAAAGAAAACGGTTACCTACTCCCAAAAATAATTATCAAGAAATTCTAAACACAATTCAATATCTTGTAAACGACATATCAAAAGAAATTGTCAATTATACTGTGGGAATTTGCACTCCAGGGGCGATATCAAAAAAAACAGGTTTGATCAAAAATAGTAATACTCAATGTTTGATTGGAAAACCATTAAAGGAAGATTTAGAAAAAAAGCTAGATAAAAAAATTTCAATTGAAAACGATGCCAATTGTTTTGCAATATCAGAGGCAACTATGGGTGCAGCAAAAAATAATTCATTTGTTTTTGGTGCAATTTTAGGAACAGGTATTGGAGGAGGAATAGTAATTGATGGGAAAATCCATCATGGCAGAACAAATATAGCTGGTGAATGGGGTCATCATACTTTACACAAAGATGGAAGAAGTTGTTATTGTGGTAAAAAAGGATGTGTTGAATCCTATATCAGCGGACCTGCATTAGAGCAAAGGTGGAAAGAACTAACGGATAAAACCCAACCGTTACCTGAAATAGTAACTTCTTTTGAGAATTCCCATTTCATACAGTGGAAGCAAGAATTTTTAGATAATTTTGGAACATCTCTTGCAAATGTAATCGATATTCTAGATCCAGATGTTATTATACTTGGGGGAGGAGTCTCAAACATAGATTTTCTATATTCTGAGGGGACCAAAAATGTTTATGAAAAAGTTTTCAGTGATCTTGTTGATACTCCTATAGTGAGAAATCAACTTGGAGATTCTAGTGGAGTATTTGGGGCAGCCTTACTACCTTAGATTCTTAAAGAAACACGAGTACAATTTATGTCAATTTTCAGAGTATTTTGATTGGATAGCCAAAATTTTATCTACTATTCCATTTACATTTGCACTTAATTCAGTAGCAATCAAAATTAATCCAGCTCCTCCAATAGGTATAGTTACTCGATAAATTTTCTCATATTTTGCCATTGCATAAATTGGCTTGCCAATTTTAGAGATAGTCTTTTTTCTAGTTGCCCATCGATAAATTGCTTGAGATAAGGATAATTCTGTTTCCTCTCTGGTAAGATAATTTGAAACTCCAGGTCTCATTTTATCATATAGTTCTCCATAATCATAGACTCCTACATATCTAATTTGATCATCACAATTTAGAATTTCATCACATATTTTTTCATAATTCATAACAAACGATTTTTCTACTCGAATAATAATAATTGTTGCATACCGTGCGAATAACTGATTATCACTTTATTGTGGCTCAATAGTTGCAGGAGGTTTGCTTGAAATTGTATATGTTACCCATGTTACATCCTCAATCTCGTTTGTAATTCTATTACTCATCTTTTCTAATAATCCGTGTGGAAGCCTCGTCCAATCTGCAGTCATTGCATCAATGGAATCAACCACTCTTATCATTACAATATTCCCATACTTTCTTTCATCTCCAACAACACCAACTGCTTTATCATCCCCAACTGCAGCATAGGCTTGCCAAACATCACTGTAAATATTTGCCTCCATCAATTCCTCTTCAACAATTTTACTTGCACGTTTAGAAATCTCAAGTTTTTTTGGAGTAACTTCTCCAATTATCCGTACTGCCAGTCCAGGTCCAGGAAATGGATGTCGCATGAAAAGCCTTTCTGGAACTTTCAAAATCTTTGCAATTGCTCTTACTTCATCTTTGTACAATTCTTTGAGAGGTTCTAAAATTTCTAAATTTAACCAATCCGGAAGACCACCTACGTTATGATGTGATTTTATCACTGCAGCTGGACCTTTTGAAACTCCACTTTCTATCACGTCTGGATACAAAGTACCTTGAGCTAACCATTTGAAAGGTCCATTTTTTTCTGCAAATTCTGAAAAAACTGTAATGAATTCTTCGCCTACAATCTTTCTTTTTATTTCCGGATCTTTAACTCCTTTTAATTTATGCAAAAAAGTTTCTACAGCATCTATTCTAGTAAAATTTAATTTAAAATTATTTTTAAACATCTCATCAATTTCTTTTTCTTCATCTAATCGCAAAAGTCCATTATTTACAAAGACACACTTTAATCTGTCTCCAATTGCTTTGTGTATTAACAAAGCAGCTACTGTTGAATCTATTCCTCCACTTACTCCACACAAAACATTACCTTCAATTTCTGAAATCTTTTTCACTTCAGATTCAATAAATCCCTCCATGGTCCAATCTTGTTTAGCGCGGCAAACTTTTAGTACAAAATTTTTGAGAATTTCCGTTCCTTGTTCAGTGTGAACTACTTCTGGATGAAACTGAATACCATAAATTGATTTTTCATTAGATGCAATTGCAGCAGCTTTTGCACTTTTAGTATGAGCGATAACTTGAAACCCTGCTGGCATTTCTTCTGCTTCATCCCCATGGCTCATCCATGCTCTAACGGATTCTCCTATTCCATTTAGAAGATCTTTATCATTATCAATTGTAAGTAATGATGAACCATATTCTTTATTTGCTCGTTTTACTTTTCCCCCAAATTTGTTTACAATTAATTGATGTCCATAACAAATTCCAAGAAGAGGTAACTTCATATCAAAAATCTTATCATCTGGTATCGGAGCATCTGAATTATAAACACTAGATGGACCACCTGAAAAAATAATGCCCTTAGGATCGTGTTTTTGTAGTTCTTCTAAGGTAATATCATAGGGAACAAGCTCAGCATACACTGAAAAATCTCGAATCCTTCTACAAATAAGATGACTGTATTGAGAACCAAAATCTAAAATAACAATTTTATCCATTAAATCACCTTTTGATGTTCTCTAACATACGTGTAAACGACCAACCAACTGTGTTAATAATTTCGTTAACTCTTTCTTTTTCTTTATAATTCTTGATTATTATTTCACGGATATTTGAACCATTTTTATTAATTATATAATCAATGATAGAATCTTTTTGTATTTTTCCACTATCTGCATCTGACGCATCTTTTCGCTTCATTTCTCCAATAATTCTGTCGATAAAAAAGGACTTGAATGGAGGAACATCTGCGGCAATTCCTATATCACTTTCCAAAATTATTTCAACCTGTTCTGATGATACAAACGCATTTGCAATAACTTTACCATCACTGCCACTAGTAATTGGGATAGATTTTCTCTCTTTTACTATGGTTTCTTCAGAATTTTTTTTTACATTTTCTAGTGAGGATGCTTTAGTAAAACTTGATTCTTTTAACATCGAATCTAAAACTATTAGTCTTGCTTCAAGTATTTCTATTGCCTGAGTATGTTTTCCTATTTGCTTAATCAAATCTTCTCTCCAACTAGCAATCTCTTTAATCTGTTCCTCTGAATGCTTCATATTTGAACTCAAGTAGATATGGCTATTAAATGCATTCTAGGTAATTATACTATCAAGATTTTGAAATGGGATCTTTTTAAATCCCAAAATTGGACTTGAGGTTGTAAATAATTCAGACTTTGTTTTTATTGCCAGCCATTCCAACAAGGACTTTGCTTTTTTTAATTTTTTCAATTTTATTGTTCTTTCTGAGGGTTTGGTATTAGAAAATTTCCCAATTCGTTTTCCAAAATCCATTCCCAACAAAATAATTTTCTTCGCTTTAAAATAACTAGCAAGAAAAACAGCTCTATCTCCATCTGTAAATCCACCAAAATTTTGTAATTTTCCAAAAGGTTTAGTCTGTGTAGTTCCAATACAATTTTTAAAATTTTTAATTAAATTTAGTTTAGAAATGTTATCGCCATGTGCATGAACAACAAAAATAGTTTTAGACTTTCCAATTTTTCTAAAAGTTTCTTTATCGCCATCAAGATCTGTCACAATGATATCTGGTGTAATCCCATTTTCAATCAAATATTTAACTGCACTATCTGCTACAATTTTTATAGTTTTTTTAAACTGATGGAGAATGGGTATTGCATAAGACAAAGAAGGACCAGCTCCTACTATGAAAACAGTTTGATTTTTAATTAATCCACAAATTTTTTCCAAATTAATTTCATCTCCTAATAAAGAATCTAACATTTTGGCAGAATCTAAATCGTCTTTCTTCTCATAGTTGAATTCCTTTAAAATTTTACTATATCTTGAGTTCCACCCTGAAATCATCATATGACTAAAATTAGAATGGTTCATCATAAATCATGTGACAAGACTTGGAAATATAGGCGTAGGTGGTAAAAACCCTGTTCGTATTATGGGAATTTTAAACACTAGTCCTGAATCGTTTTACAAAAAATCCATTAAAACAACTAAACAAAACATATCAAAATCTATAATGAAAATGGAAATTGATGGGGCAGATTTTATTGATATTGGTGGAATGTCAACTGCTCCTTATCTATCTACAATAATTTCCGAAAAAGTAGAATTAAATCGAATTTCCAAGGCGATAAAAATTATTCAAAATGTTTCCAATCTGCCTATTTCAGTGGATACATGTAGAGCAAGCGTAGCAAAATCTGCATTGGATCTTGGAGCTGACATCATTAACGATATTTCTGGATTAAAATATGATGAAAAAATGATTGATGTTATTTCAAAATATGATCCTTCATTAATTTTAGGTGCATTTAGCATAAAAAAAATATCTGGGAACCAAGTTGTTCTAGCTAAAAGTCTTTTAAAGAAAAGTATTGACACTTTAAAAAAAATTGGTTTCTCATCTAACAAAATAGTTGTAGATCCTGCAATTGGTTTTTTTCGAAGATCTGGAAAAGGTCCTTTTTTTACAAAAATAAATTCTGATTGGGTTACACGAGATATTCAAATTATACAAAGCTTAAATTCAATAAAACAAAATTACCCAGTTCTGATCTCAGTTTCAAACAAATCTTTTATCGGAAAACTTTTAGGAAAAGATGATCCATCTGATCGACTATTTGGATCAATTGCAGCAGAGATAGTAGCTGTTCAAAACGGTGCTGACATAATACGAACTCACAACATTTTAGAGACAAATGATGCAATTAAAGTCGCATTAAAGCTATCTAAAGGAAACAAAGGCTTATAATCAATATTTGACTTTCTTAACAAGGTTCAGTTGGAATTTAAAGAAGGATTAACTTTTGATGACGTTCTTCTTGTCCCCAAATATTCTGATATTGCAAGTAGATCTCAAACTGATTTAAGCACAAAACTATCTCGAAACATCTCTCTTAACATCCCATTTACCAGTGCCAATATGGACACAGTCACAGAATCTGCAATGGCAGTTGTTATGGCTCGTGCTGGAGGGATAGGATTTATTCACAGATTTTTAACCATCCAAGAACAAGCAAATGAAGTTCTTAAGGTAAAACGATCTGGCAGTGTAATTATAGAAAATCCATATATTATCAATCAAGATAAAACTGTGCAAGATGCTATTGACTATGCTAATGAAAAAGAAGTATCTGGTCTTTTAGTAGTGGATTCAAACTCAAAACTTACTGGAATCGTTACAGACCGAGATTTATTATTTGAAAAAAATACCACTCATTTAATTAAAGATGTAATGACTAAAGATGTTGTTACTGCTAAATCTGGGACAAGTCCAGAAGAAGCTAAAGAGATTTTACATAAACACAGAATAGAAAAACTACCAATAGTAGATGATTCAGGTTCCATCGCAGGTCTAATTACAAGTAAAGATATTACAAACATTGCAGCCTATCCACTAGCATCAAAAGATAAGAAAGGAAGACCTCTTGTCGGAGCTGCAGTTGGAGTAAAAGGAGACTTTTTAGAAAGAACAGAGGCTTTATTGGGTGCAGGAGCTGATGTCTTAGTAGTAGACATTGCACACGGTCACAGTGAAAATGCGATTAATACTGTTCGAAATATAAAAAAAGCATATCCTGATTGTGAATTAATTGCTGGAAATGTTGCAACCTCTCATGGAGCTGAAGATTTAATCAAAGCTGGTGTAGATGCAGTTAAAGTTGGTGTAGGATCTGGTTCAATTTGCATTACTCGAGTAATAACGGGATCTGGAGTACCACAATTAACTGCAGTAATGGATTGTGCAAAAATTGGTCGTGAATATAGTATTCCAATTATTTCAGATGGTGGAACTAGAACATCTGGTGATGCTACTAAGGCATTAGCTGCTGGTGCTTCTTCAGTAATGGTAGGAAGTATGTTGGGAGGAACAGATGAATCTCCAGGTACTGTATTGACTAAAAATGGAAAACGTTTCAAAGTTTATCGTGGAATGGCCTCACTTGGAGCCTCTTTGGGGAGAAAATCAAAAGATTCTGGATCAGTTTCATTTGATGATGATCTAAATGATTATGTTGCCGAAGGGGTTGAAGCAATGGTTCCCTACAAGGGTACAGTAACTGATATTCTCAAACAGCTAACTGGCGGTGTTCGTTCTGGTCTAAGCTATTGTGGAGCTCATAATATTACTCAAATGCAAGACAATGCAGAATTTATTAAAATGTCAAGAGCAGGATTTGCAGAAAGTCAACCTCATGATGTTTCAGTCATGTAGTTTTCAAAATTTTTAAAGAAAAAAATTAATCTCAAACATCATGTTTATTCAATTAGACTAGATATACTATATTCTACATCCCATGTTAGAAACCTCTATCTTGTAATTTCAAAATAATTGTTAATAATTTTTTTAGAAAATTAAAATTTAATTGAAAAATATTTTTTGAAAATATCGAAATATCATAAATATAGCATAATAGATTACCTATGCAAATGGATTCAATATTTGATAATATTACCTCTTTAATCAAAAAAGATTTAGGAGATCCATACCGACTTGCACACATTAAATCCAGGTTAGAACGAAATAAAAAACTAACATTATCAGATACAAATTATCTAAATCGCCTATTGACTTTATCAAATCTCAGGAATATTGAAAATAATGAAAATCCAATAATAACAACAGAACCAATTATATCTTCGGAAGAAAGTTCTGAATTTAATTATTGTTGGAATTGCAAGACAAAAAATCCTAAGGCCAATGCATTTTGTACAAATTGTGAATCACCAATTGATGTTGTAAAATCTAGTATAGAAATTCATTTACCAAAAACCATCCCTATAACTAAAAAGATAAGAAAGGAATTAGTAATACTGGGATTCATAATAATGATTTTTGGGATCGGTGGATTTATTGTTCCCTTTGGAGATTCAAATGGGATTGTAAAAGATTTGGATTCCTTTTGCAAGAGCGGTTTGGGATTAACTATACAAACAATTTTTGTAACGCAAAAATCAACAGACTGTAATATTGCATTTCAACTTTTATTGCTAGCTGATTTTCTAGTAGTCTTAGGCATAATTTTGATAATCTTGGGCTTAACAGTAAAAAAGTGTTTTCAAAAAGAAAACATAATTTGAATTAAAACAACAATGATATTTGGTAGACAAGGAAAAAGATAAAATCAATGAATTTTAATATTACAAAAAATATTTTTTTGTAATAATCTGAGACATGATTAGAAAGATAAACAAACTTAGAGATTATCACAATATCATAAATAGAGCCATTTTAATTATCAATCCAGATGAATTCGTTACTGGATCAGGTTAACTCTCTGATCAAAATGAATGTAGGAGATCCATACCGACTTGAACACATTAAATCTAGATTAGAAGAAAACAAAGTACTTGCCCTATCAGATAAGACCTATCTTAATGACTTGTTAGAGCGTCATATCAGAAATGTTGAAACTGTTACACCTCAACCTTCAAAAATAGAACCAACTTCCTCTTCCCCTGTAAATTCTGTTTCTAATTATTGTTGGAAATGTGGAACTGAAAATCCTAATCTGGCAAAATTTTGTAATAATTGTGGGAGTCCCATTGAAAAATTAAATGATAGACCAAAGGTAACTTCTGAAAAACTAAAACAAGATTCCCAATCTTGGATTCAAACAAGGTCAACAACTATGCCAAAACGTATGGGAAAAGGAAAGAAAATTTTGATTGCTATTGGAATAATATTAGTTGTGATAGTTATAGTGGGATTAATTGAAGGTGAGAGATTTTTAAAGATTATTGAGAAAATATTTGCTGATTTCCAACAACAAATAGGTTCATTATTAGAAAGATTGTCGATTAAATCAAATGCCACTCATAACTCTCATTAGAAAAATAATAGATTTTAAGAGTAATTTCTACTAAAAAATAATTCGCTAATTTTTTAAGCGGTATATCAAATCAATGAATTGTGTTATCTAAGAAAACTATTATCGGAATTATTGTTGGAAGTATAATTATTGCACTTGGGGCTGTTTCTTTAATAGTACATGTAGGAACTCTTACCATAAATGAAAATTATTTGGTTGAATATGGCGATCAAATATCTTATACCATCCCAGCTCCTGCAAATACGCCCCAATCCATGAAAATAATTGGGGATTCTTTTAATCTAAATCTAAAAAGCCCTGGCAATGGATTACAAATTTTAAACAAATCCTATACAGAGGAATTAAAATTAGATTGGGTACACTCTGAGGAAGGAGAGACTAAAATCCAAATACGAAATACTGGAAATACCGAATTAGAAATCACAGGAGTTTTAATTCGAAGTTCTGATCCTATCTGGTTTACATATGATTTAATGGTGATTATAACGGGAGTTGTAATAATTGGATTTAGTATGGGCTTAACATTTAGAAAACCCAAAGGATTTTAATTTAACTTCGCGGAAGGATAAGAACCCAAAATTTTCATAAACAATGTTTCATTTTTAATTTTTTCAAGCATCTTTGAAACATGCTGATTTTTTGCATGACCTTCAAAATCGACATAAAAATTGTATTCCCAATTTGTTGATTTTGTTGGTCTTGATTCAATTTTGGTTAGATTAATGTTATATTTCTGGAAATTCTCGATAATCCGGAAAAGAGATCCAGGTTCATGAGTTATTGAAAACATTATAGATGTTTTATCGGTTCCAGTTTCTTCACTAGTTTTTTTAGATAGAACAAGAAATCTTGTATAATTATTAAGATCATCAGTAATTTTTTCTGATATAATAGGCATATTGTAAATTTGTGAAGCTGTTTTACTTGCAATGCATGAAATATTTGCCTTGTTTAATTCTTTGATAATTCTTACACTTCCAGCAGTATCATAAGTCGGAACTGTTTTCATATTGTACTTCTGAATAAAATCTCTGCATTGTCCTAAAGCTTGAGGGTGAGAATATACAGTATCAACTTCTTCTAATTTACCATTTCCAATTAAGCAATGTTCTATTCTATAGTAAATTTCACCTACCGCATTTAGGGAAGTGGAATATAGTAAATCATAACTTTCTCCAACGCTACCTTCCAAGGAATTTTCTACTGGCAAGACCGAATAATCTGTAATGTTTGAAACTGTACTTTCTAAAACCTGTGCAAATGTTGAAAATGGAATTGTTTCAATTTCCTCAGCAAAAAATGATCTAGCTGCTGCCTCGCTATATGCTCCTCGCTCCCCTTGGAACGATACTTTAGTCATTTTATATACTCACAAATGAACAAAATCACTGTTACCAAAGTTTGTTGAAAGTTTTCTTTCATCAATCCAAGAACATTCCGTGCATTTTATAGCATCACGCATTTGAACAACTTTTCCACCACATTTTCTACATTTTGTAAATAAAACTCCTAAATTCGGCTCATCTATTGTTGCATGTATAGTTCCATTAAGGTGATTTAAAATTTTTAGGGTAACAATATCGTTTAACAAAGCCACATTTTTTTTTCTAAGATTCCTTATTGAACATACACACTCTACTTTGGATGTTGTAGGTTTTCCGTTTATGTAATCAATAGTTACTGCAATCATTGAAGACATAGCTGCGGCAACAGTACCAATAATGATATCTCCCACTTGCGGAATTGATAACATTTTAGGATGTTTTATGCTAACAATTCGAGATGTTTTGTCTAAATTTTTTTCCCCAACAGTAGAGGCACGTACCATATCACCATCATCAAAGGTGTTGTATCCAGCCTCAAATTCCTCAATTGAAGCAATTTTATCTCCAGGAAATGCTATGGATTCAGACATGCTGTGATTCTCTATTTTATGATTATAATTGTTTGTGGTTCTAGGATTGGGTAATTCATATAACTTTGAAAAATTTTCCTAAAATGATGAAGGCCTTAGTATATGAAGAGTATACCACGAATGATGATTTTTCCAAAATTTTAAAAATTAAAGACATTCCTGAACCAACACCTAGATCTAATGAAGTTATTTTTAAAGTAAAATCTGCTGCCTTAAATTATGACGATATCTGGGGTATGAGAGGAAAACCTCTTGCAATACCTCTTCCACATATTTCTGGAACAGATGCTGCCGGAGAAGTAATCGCCATTGGCAGTGAAGTAAAAAATATTGAGATAGGTGACAGGGTTGTTTCTCATGGAAATATGTCTTGTCGTATTTGTAAATATTGCACTTCAGGACGTGAATATGATTGCAGACAGAGAAAGATATGGGGTTTTGAAACAGGTCCTCTTTGGGGAGGATATTGTGAAGTTACACACCTTCCAGAAGAAAATGTGGTAAAAATTCCTAAAAATGTAACTTATGATGAAGCCGCAGCTGCATCCATGACTTTACTTACATCATGGCATATGTTGGTAGGTAGAGCAAACATTCAACCAGGACAATTAGTTTTAGTTATGGGTGGAAGCTCAGGTATTGGAACTTTTGGGATACAGATTGCCAAATTGTTTGGCTGTACTGTAATTGCGACATCAAGTCCAGATAAATTAGATAAATTATTAGATCTAGGCGCAGACTATGCAGTAGATCATAGAAGGGAGGATTGGAATAAAGAAGTGCGTGAAATTTCAAAGAAAATTCCAAAACCTTTTGGAGACACTACAGGAATAGATGTAATTTTTGAGCACATTGGTGGTTCACACTGGAATAAAGAACTGACCTTGTTAAAATATGGGGCTACAATTGTAACAACAGGTGCCACTACTGGATATGATGCTAAAACGGATTTACGTCATATTTTCTTTAAAGGAGTTAACATTTTAGGTTCAACACAAGGAAATCGAGCTGAATTAGAGCAAGGGTTGTATTGGATCTCAAAAGGAAAAATTAAATCCATAATTGATTCTGTTTTCCCTTTAGAACAAGCAGCAGAAGCTCATACAAAGATGCTAAAAGGCAAGGGTCTTTTTGGAAAGATCTTAATGCAACCATAAATCTTTTCTGAAAATGACAACCAATCCCAAAATAAATTCAGTTTTAGATGAGGCAAATAGATTATTTTTATTAGGTAAACTTCAAAAAGCAATTTCTTATTACGATAAAATTCTTGAAGAAAATCCCAATCATTTAGGATGTTTGAATAACAAAGGATATGCTCTAAGTAAGTTAAAAGATTATGATTCTGCCTTAATATGCTATAATTCTGCATTGAAATTAAATCCAAACGATCTTTCTTTGTTAGTAAATAAAATATCATCTTTACGAAAAAAAGGAGATCTACTTGAAGCTCTTTCTGATTGTGATATAATTTTACGTTCAAATCCAGGATACAAGATTGCTTTATATCACAAGGAAAGAATTTTACTATCCTTAGAAAAATTTGAGGAATCTATTGTTTGTTGTAACAAAATTTTGAAGGATTACCCAAATAATAGCGATGTTCTTTTTGATAAATCATGCAATCTTCTCATGCTATCGAGATTAAATGAGGCACTTGATAATTTAGAAATGTCAATTACACAAAAAAGTCAAAATAAAATAAAGGCCAAGAAATCCAAATTTTTTGAAAAACTAAACGACCATCCAAGATTCCAAAGCCTAATTTCGTAAATTTACAACCAGTGTGGGAGCTCTAGATATTCTTCTATGTCTTCATTTCTTAAGACTTTCAAAAGAGCATTAGCTTGTGGGGATGATAAAACAGGTTTATCAAATTGATTATCAGTTGATATTCTAGGACATGCTACTTGGATAAATGCATCGATTCCTTTTAAATTGTTTAATCTTTCACTGGTTATATCAGTTAATGCAAATAATTGAACAGTTTTCCCCTCTTTTTCTAATTCTTTTTTGAATTTTAAAGCAAACAATTTTGATAATTGACCTTCTTTAAGTCCAACAATTACTCCAAACGATTTGGCCTCGGCTGCTTTGTAAATTGCCAGAGTTGCTTTTCTTTTTAATTTCTGCGCAAATTCAGTTATCTCTCTTACTTCATTAAAATACGGATCCAAAACATATGTGGGCATATTAGTTGACAAGGCAATTCCAGATGCGTGAAAGTTACTTTGTCCCAAGAATACATATGCATCTACTTCTTCTTTTAGCTTTGTTGCCGGATAAAATTCACATCCAAATACTTGACCATCATTTAATTGTCCTCCCCCCTTTCCAATTTTTACCTTAATGTTATTCTTTGTTAGAATACCTTCAACCTTCTTCATTTGATTAAGATGTTGACTGTCTGTTATGAGACCAATAGTTTTTCCGGATAAAATCACTGCACATTTTTCGGCAACACTGTCAAACTTGATATCATCAAATGCATCAATCAAAATTACATTTTTTTCAATAGATTCGGTGTTTATAGTATGACCAATGTTAAATTGAATTCCAGTACCTAAAATTTTTCCAGCATTTGAATTCAAATCACATGTTCCCCATGTAGTATCAGCTAGAACATATGCTGGAATTCCAAATTTGTTTGTAATATTTACAGCAGTCTGTTGAATTTGAGGCAGAATTCCATCAGGACCATTTAAAGAAACTGAAGCTGGTTGTTTTGATTGAATTTCTTTGAAGATTCTATCTTCATCTACTATTATCAATTTAACTACAAATTCCAAGATTTTAATTTAAACCAACTGTAAAACTCGACAACTAAAAATGACTGGAATAAAACAATGAATCAATGAGTACATTGCATATTGGATTTGATGACACTGATTCTCCAAAGGGGATGTGTACCACCTTTTTGGCCTACAAAGTCGTAGATTATTTAAAAAAACAAGATTCTGAACTCCTAGATTTTCCCAAATTAATTAGATTTAATCCAAATATACCATGGAAAACTAGAGGAAATGGAGCAGTATCCCTGAAAATAAAAACTAAGAACCCTACTAAAATTAAAAATAAAATCAAAAATTTTATCTCCAAATATTCAGATACCAAAAATGGGGCAAATCCTGGATTAGTTTTTTATGAAAACGAGACCATTCCTTTGAATTTTATAGAATTTAGTGAATTGGCCTTGTGGCAACTAATTAATAGAAATCAAGCAAAAAAATTTGCGTCAAAAAATAATCTTGAAATTTTTTACATTGGAAACGGACAAGGATTAGTTGGTGCTATTGGTGCAATAGGATATCAATTTAATGATCACACTCTAGAATTGTTAAGTTATAGAAAGCAATCTAAGTTTGGAAAAGAAAGACAACTTTCTTCAAAAAGTGTAAAAAAAATGCAAAACAAAACATTTCCTCATACTTTCAATAGCTTTGATAATAAAAAATCAAGAGTTTTGATTACACCCCATGGCCCTGATCCTGTATTTTATGGGATACGTGGTGAAAGGGTTGATTCATTATTGAAAGCAACAAAAATTTTGGAGACTAAGGAAAAATTGGCAGGTCACATGATCTTCAAATCTAATCAAGGAACTAATGATCACCTAAAAAATACATTTACAAAATTAACATTGAAACCATATGCCTCTGGAACAATAACTGGAATTGTCCTGAGTAATCCCATCAGAGAAAAAGGAGGACATGTGTTTTTTTCAATTAGTTGTAATGGTGAGAAAATCCACTGTGCCGTATACAAACAGACTGGAATATCCTTAGTTGCCTTAGGTTTGATCAAGGGAGATAAAATTTGTGTAGGAGGTGGAATGAGAAAAGCTTCTAAAACTTATCCTAGAATTCTAAATTTAGAATTTATTGATATTGTTAATCTTAAAAAAAATATGGTAAAATCAAATCCCTTATGTAAAAATTGTAATAAATCAATGAAATCTAAAGGACAGAATCAGGGATATCAATGCATAAAATGTGGTAAAACTTCAAAAAAAAAGACCAATTTAGAAATTCCAAGAAAAATCCAAAAAAAACTATACATTCCGGATGTTTCTGCCCATAGACACCTTAGCAGACCAATAACTAGATTAGGAAAGATAAATAAAAAATCTAAATTTGATGATTCTTCCTTATGGTTTTCTATATATGAAAATTAAATAGCGGGGAGTAGATTTGAACTACTGATTTGCGGGTTATGAGCCCGCCGGGATGACTTAGCCCTAAATAGTCTGACTTCCCCACCCCGCTGATTCGTAAGTGAGTAGGCGCCGTATATACGCGTTATCAAATTTTTGAAAGTAATTAATAGGATTTACAAAAATTAATTCTTCGTGGATAAGAGACTAAGAATTGCAGGAATTGTAGGAGCAGTAGCATTTTCAATTTTTGTCTTGACATCTCCTAATGATCCTATTCCTCTTCCAGAACTTCCATCTGAGAAATTAAACAATCAATCTATTGAAATCTTGGCAGAAGGTCTGGAAAACCCAAGATCACTTGCATTTACTAATGATAAAATTTTTGTTACAGAAAAAGATGGGAGGATCAAAGTAGTTTATCAGAATGAATTATTAGATGAACCATTAGCTACATTACGTCCAGCACAGGTTTTTGATGGAGGGCTTCTTGGAATCACAACTCATCCTGACTTTGAAGACAATCATTTTCTTTATGTTTTTTTTACATATGAAGAAGATACTATGTTATGGAATAAAATTTTAAAAATTACAGAATCAAATAACAAACTAAAAGACGCAAAAACAATTTTTGATAAAATTCCAGGTTCTGTATTTACTAATGGCGGATTTTTAAAATTTGGTCCTGATGGAAAATTATATGTAGGAACCGGCACTATCTCAGATGCTTCTCATCTTCCTCAAGATTTAGATTCCTTGGCTGGAAAAATCTTAAGATTAAATGATGATGGAACAATTCCTGAAGATAATCCCTTTCCCAATTCCCCAGTATACTC
>Ga0224497_10000494_pt1 | contig 27004 bp, 22 predicted proteins | sample SF_Jul11_sed_USG_4_FD_167970 | JGI IMG/M metagenome (GOLD analysis project Ga0224497, IMG submission 167970) | Sediment microbial communities from San Francisco Bay, California, United States - SF_Jul11_sed_USGS_13 | ecosystem: Environmental > Aquatic > Marine > Sediment | place: USA...
AGTGACCTGCGGCTTCGCGTCCGCCCTATGTTGAAGCAGCTGGCACGGGAAACCGGCGAGACGGCAACGCTCGAAGTGCCCATCGACGATTCGATGCTGATTCTCGACGAGGTCGCAGGCAGCCATTTCGTTGGTGCCGGCGGCAACGTTGGGACACGCTGGCCAATGCACGCCACGTCGACCGGCAAAGCGCTGATCGCTTTCGATGAGCAGGCCCTGGAAAAACTGGGTCCTGACCTGCAGCCTGTCACAGCCAACACGATTGTCGATCACAGCGCCCTGCTTCGCGAACTCAGTCACATTCGCCGGCAGGGCTTCGCCGAATCCGTCGATGAACTCGAGGAGGGGTTTTCCGGCGTCGGTACTGTACTGAGGGGCAGCCTGGGCGAGGTGCTCGGCAGCTTGTCCATTTGTGGACCGACGCAGCGCATGACTGATACGCGGCGCGCAAAGCTTGGCAAAACGCTGCAGGTGGCCGCGAGGCAACTGCAGCCCGCCTGACGCTGATCATGGGCTACGCCGTGCTAATATTCGATGACGCCAAGCTGCAGGAATAAGAACATCATCAAGCAACGCAGGCGGGCCCCAACCCGATTTCTGATCTTGGTCGTCGCGACTTCCTGGCCGCTTGCCGGACAGGCGATGGATATTGAGGCGCCGCAAATCGGCTTGAGCGCCGTGCCGATCGAGATTGCCGTCAGCGACGCTGCCGTGGGCAGCGACGTTGTGCTGCAATTTGCGGACATCAAATATCGCAAAACGGCGGGTGCTGAGGGACGCGCGGTGTTCGATGATGTGATCACGAGTAGCCCCGGCACCTTTACGATTACCGTCAGCGCCGCTGGCGAGTCCGCGTTTGCCGAGCTGCGTGTTCTGCCGGGCTGGGTCTCTCTGATGCCGGCCTTTCTAGCGATCGCGGTTGCTTTGCTGCTGCGCAATGTCGTGCCCGCGCTGTTGCTCGGCCTTTGGTTGGGTTCAACCGCGCTGCAGGGTTTTTCACCGCTCGGCGCACTCAAGGGCCTGATGGACGTGCTCGTGGTTTTCGTCATCAACGCGTTAGCCGACCCCGATCGTGCTGCAATCATCGTGTTCACGATGATGATCGGTGGCATGGTCGGTATCATCACGCGTAATGGCGGCATGGCAGCTATCGTACGCGTAGTTGTAAGCAGAGCGAAAACCGCCGTTGGCGGCCAGGTTGCCGTTTGGCTAATGGGCCTGATGATCTTCTTCGATGACTACGCGAACACGCTCGTCGTCGGCAATACGGCGCGGTCGGTAACCGATCATCTGAAGATTTCGCGAGAGAAACTCGCGTACATTGTCGATTCGACGGCAGCACCGGTCGTTTGTCTTGCTCTGGTGACAACATGGATTGGCTATCAGGTCAGCCTGATCGACCAGGCCATGCAGGACATCGACGGCCTTGCGGGGACAACGGCCTACGCGATGTTCCTGCATTCAATACCCTACAGTTTCTACCCGATTCTCGCCGTCTTCTTCGTGTTAACCGTTGCATCGACCGGCCGGGATATGGGGCCGATGTACAGGGCCGAGGTGCGGGCGCGCGGTGGCATGGTCGCACCGCGAAGGGGAGAAGCGCTGCCCGCACTGGATGGGGACGCGCTTGACGCGAAACCCGATGTACCGATGCGCCCGGTAAACGCATTTTTGCCGATCATCGTTCTGATCGTCACGCTTGGAGTAAGTATGTTCATCACGGGTGAGGGCGAAACGGTTACGGACATCGTCGGATCTGCTGACCCGTACAAAGCGATGATGTGGGCTTCGTTTATCGGCGCGCTCGTCGCGGCCAGCCTGTCGATCGGGCAGAAGATTCTGAGTGCGCATGAGACCGTCGACGCGTGGTATGGGGGGGCTCGTGCCACTTTATTCGGCATGATCGTGTTGATTCTGGCGTGGTCGATGTCGGCCGTCACGTCCGACCTGAACGCAAAGGGCTATCTGATATCGATTCTCGGGGAGACCCTCCCGGTTGCGCTGGTGCCGGCCGTCGTCTTCGTGCTGGCCGCGATCACGGCATTCTCGACCGGCACGAGCTGGGGAACGATGGGCATTCTCCTCCCGTTAGCCTTGCCACTCACCTGGGCGGTTATGACCGTGAACGGTATGGCCGACCCGTCGGGCATGCACATCATGTATTCTGCGATCGCCTGCGTGCTCGCCGGCGCGGTCTGGGGTGACCATTGTTCGCCAATATCAGATACCACGGTGCTGTCTTCGATTGCCAGCGGCTGTGACCACATCGAGCACGTGCGCACGCAGATGCCTTACGCCCTGCTTGTCGGCGTTGTTGCGATCGGTCTCGGCACAATACCGGGCGGTTACGGCCTCTCACCGTGGATTTCCTTGCTCGTTGGGGCCGCAATACTGATTATCGTGCTGCGATTCTTCGGCCGCAATGCCGACGATTCTGTAGACTAGCTACATCTGAATTCTGCACTCACTGTATGTGCCCGCGACCCGTAATTGGCGTGCCGGCTGACCGGCGAATCCTCGAACCACACCCGTTTCACCTGGTGGGCGAGAAATATCTTCAGGCAATCATCGATGCGGCGGATGCTCTGCCACTGATCATTCCGGTCCTGGCCGAGCACATTCATGTCGACGATATTTTGCAGCATGTCGATGGCGTGTTGCTGACAGGCAGCCCGTCCAACGTCGAGCCGCACCACTATGGCGGGGAGCCCAGCGAACCCGGCACGCTGCATGATCCGCACCGCGATGCTGCGGCATTGCCGCTGGCGCGCCGTGCCATGGATGCCGGTATACCATTACTGGCAGTATGCCGCGGCTTCCAGGAGCTGGTCGTCGTACTCGGAGGTACGTTGCATCAGAAGGTCCACGAAGTGCCGGGATATCACAGTCACAAAGAAAACCCTGACGATCCGCTTGAAACGCAGTATGCGCCGTCACATGGCCTTAGCCTCGTCGAGGGTGGGCTGTTGCACAAGTTAGCCGGAAAATCGAACAGCATGGTTAATTCGCTGCATTCGCAAGGTGTCGCGAAGCTGCCAAACGGTGTTACGGTTGAGGCGGTCGCGGATGACGGTCTTGTCGAAGGTTTCAGCGTCGACAGTGTGCCGGGTTTTGCGCTGGCCGTGCAGTGGCACCCCGAATGGCAGGTCACGCGAAACGAGTTTTCTACCGCAATCTTTCAGGCGTTCGGCGATGCGTGCAGAGCGTACGCAGGCCAACGACAGGTGTAGTGTGAGCACGGACGACGTTTTTCAACCGTGGTTGAAAGAAAGAGGAATTGAAGACGTCGAGGCCTTTGTGCCCGACATGGCGGGTTCGGCGCGCGGCAAGGTGGTGCCCGCGGACAAGTTCGGGGCAGGCAAGATGAAGATGCCTGAGGCAATTTTCGGGCAGACGATTTCAGGTGATTATGTGGTCAATCCACAGAATGTCGAGGATCGTGACATGTTGCTCGTGCCGGATTCGAACACGCTGCGACCTGTGCCGTGGGCAACGGATCCGGCCGCATCGGTTTTCCTCGATTGTTTCCGCGGTGACGGATTGCCCGTCGATACATCTCCGCGCCATGTTCTGCGCAACGTGCTCGACAAGTACGCAGCCAAGGGCTGGACGCCGGTCGTCGCGCCCGAGGTCGAGTTTTATCTTCTGAGCGCACATTCGGATCCCAACGAAGAGGCGGAGCCGCCCGAGGGCCGTCTTGGCCGCACCGAAGGCGCGCGCCAGCCATACAGCGTCGACGCGATGAACGACTTCGATCCGTTCATCAACGATTTGTACGCCTATTGCGAAGTACAAGACATTCACATCGATACGCTGTCGCAGGAAATGGGCCCCGCGCAGTTCGAAATCAATTTCCTGCACGGCAATGCAGTAGACCTTGCCGACCAGGTATTCCTGTTTAAACGCACTGTTCGTGAGGCCGCGATCCGGCATAGAATGCATGCGACATTCCTTGCCAAACCGATGGCGGAGGAAGCAGGGAGCGCGCTGCATATTCACCAGAGCATTGTCGACAAAAGCAGCAAAAACATATTTTCGCTGGACAATGGTGACGCAAGCGAGCTTTTCCGCGGGTTCCTTGGTGGTCTGCAAAAGTACATGCCAGATGCCATGCTGATATTCGCCCCGTACGTGAATTCGTATCGGCGTTTTTTGGACCCCTGGGCGTCTCCGGTCAATCTCGCCTGGGCCGTCGACAACCGTACGGTGGGTCTGCGTGTACCGGACGCCGAGCCGGAAAACCGGCGTATAGAGAATCGCCTGGCTGGCTCGGACGTCAATCCCTACCTTGTTCTCGCAGCATCGCTTGCCTGTGGCTATCTCGGTATGACTGAAGGGCTGCAGGCGACCAAGCCAATCGTCGGCAGCGCGTACGGTGGGACATTCGGGCTGCACCGCAATCTGGATGCGGCAATCGAAGCGCTACGGGGCAGTGCGGAGTTGCGCAGTATGCTCGGCGATAACTTCATCAACCTTTACTGTTTGCTCAAAGATGAAGAGAACCGGGAATTTCAGGAGATCATTACGCCCTGGGAGCGTGAGATTCTGATGTTCAACGTCTAGAACCCGTTTCAACATGTGATCCGGGCAGGACGCCAGCAGGCGGGTTGGCTATCATCACCTTTGACCTGAGCGCACTTACCGTCGGAGGTAACCCATGGCGGCGCTTGAAAAGCGATCCGGCGCGGACTGGCAGGAGCTGGACAAAGACCACCACCTGCACCCGTTCACAGATCACAAAGCATTGCACGAGAAGAAATCGCGCATTATCACGCGCGCTGAGGGCGTCTATATTTTCGATGCCGACGGCAACAAGATTCTTGACGGTATGTCCGGACTCTGGTGCGTGAACGTTGGCTACGGTCGCGATGAACTCGTTGATGCCGCCACCGCGCAGATGCGCGAGCTGCCGTACTACAACAATTTCTTTCAGTGCGCACATCCGCCATCGATTGAACTTGCGAGCATGCTGCAAGACGTAAGTCAGCCGCAGTTCAATCGGGTGTTCTTCACGGGTTCGGGTTCTGAATCCAATGACACGATTGTTCGCATGGTGCGCCGTTATTGGGATTTGCTGGACCAGCCGCAGCGGCACACGATCATCAGCCGCAAGAATGCCTATCACGGCTCGACGGTTGCGGCCGCAAGCCTCGGAGGCATGAAGCCAATGCATGAGCAAAGCGGCCTGCCGATACCGGGAATCGTTCACATCGATCAGCCGTACTGGTTCGGCAGTGACCAGAGTCTTTCGCCCGATGAGTTTGGCCTGCTTATGGCGCGCCAGCTTGAAGAAAAGATTCAGGAACTGGGCGCTGACAAGGTTGCCGCATTCATTGCGGAGCCGATACAGGGCGCCGGCGGCGTCATCGTTCCCCCGGATACCTACTGGCCCCAAGTGCAGCGCATCTGTGACGAGTACGGCATCTTGCTTATTTCAGACGAGGTCATTACGGGCTTCGGCCGGCTCGGCGAATGGTTCGGTGCGGATTATTTCGGCACGAAACCCGACCTGATGCCGTTTGCGAAGGGCGTTACGTCGGGGTACCTGCCGCTTGGCGGTGTGCTGGTCAGCGACCGGGTCGGTGATGTCCTGATCGACAAAGGCGGCGAGTTTTTTCACGGCTATACCTATTCGGGCCACCCGGCCGGCTGCGCCGTGGCAATGGAGAACCTGCGCATCCTGCAAAGGGAAAAGCTCATCGAGCGTGTGAAGAACGATATTGGTCCATACCTGCAGAATGGCTGGCACAAACTGGCAGAGCATCCACTTGTCGGCGAGACACGCATGGTCGGTCTGATGGGCGCGCTCGAACTTGTCAAATCCAGACAACCGCTCGAACGGTTCGACGAGAAACAGGGGGTTGGTACCATCTGCCGCGACTTGCTTGTCGACAATGGCCTCGTCATGCGAGCGGTCGGTGATACGATCGTCGTTGCACCGCCGTTTGTGCTGACGCATGAGGAGGCCGACGAATTGATCGAGAAAGCCTGGCTGTGCCTGGACCTGACCCAAGAGGCTATCAATGGATAAGGGCGGCGGAGACCATGCGATCACGCGTGATGACCTGTACGGTACGATCCCGGAGCCTACCTATGCCGGGGCGACGTCTTTCATGCGCCGCAAGTATTCGCGGGATCTCGAGGGTGTAGACGTCGTTGTAACCGGCATACCGCTAGACACGGCGACCACCAATCGACCTGGCGCGAGACTCGGGCCGCGCGCGATTCGCGCAGCATCGACTATCATGGCCTGGGAAAAATCTTACGGCATGGAATTCGACCCGTTCGATAAACTGGCTGTCATCGACTATGGCGACTGTTTTTTCGACTTCGGTCGTCCGCAGCAGGTCCCCAATTCGATCGAGGCGCACGCTACGGAGATCATCAGTAAGGGCCCTGCGTTGCTGGCGCTCGGCGGTGACCACTTTATCGCCTACCCACTTCTGAAGGCGCACGCGAAAAAGCACGGTGCTCCGCTATCGCTAATTCACTTCGATGCGCACAGCGATACTTGGGCGGACGAGGAAAATCGTATCGATCACGGCACAATGTTCTTCCACGCCGCCAAAGAAGGGCTGGTCGATCCGGCCAGGTCGATTCAGATCGGTCTGCGAACGACGAATCCCGACACGCTGGGTTTCAACATTGTGGATGCGCCATGGATTCACGATAACGGCATTGGGGCAGTCGTCGAGAGAATTCGCAGGGCGGTTGGTGATCACCCCGCGTATCTGACTTTTGACATCGATTGCCTAGATCCCAGCTACGCACCCGGTACCGGAACGCCGGTCTGTGGTGGCTTGACGAGTCATCAGGCCCTCGAAATACTGCGCGGGCTTGCTGGAATCAACATCGTCGGCATGGATATCGTCGAGGTTGCGCCCGCCTATGATGTTGGGGAGATAACCGCGCTTGCCGCCGCCGCTCTGGCGATGGAAATGCTGTACCTGTACGCGAGTCGCCCGGCCTCCTGAAGTCAACGTCGCATGCAGGATCCGCAGGAACATACCTCGTCCTATTACGCGGCAACGCATAAGTACGGCACCAGGTATCCAAGTCTAAAAGGCGAGCGCCGTGCTGACGTCGCGGTAGTCGGCGGCGGCTTCACGGGAGTCTCGGCAGCACTGCACCTCGTCGAACGTGGCTACGATGTAACGTTGCTCGAAGCGAATCGCATTGCCTGGGGTGCGTCTGGACGCAACGGCGGGCAACTCATAGATGGATTCGTCAACAATGACAAGATCAAGAAGCGACTCGGATCCAGCGCTGCGGAGGTGACGCGGCGCATGGGCATCGAGTGCCGCGATATCGTCGTCGAGCGAATTGAACATTACTCGATCGATTGCGACCTGAAGTTTGGCTTCTTCGATGTAGCGATGCGCGAGTCCGAGATGAACGATCTAAGGGATTATGCCGACGAACTGCAGCGCAAGAATTATCCGCACAAGTTGCAGCTGGTCTCCGCCGTGGAGCTGCCGGAGTTTATCGCTTCAAAGCATTACATCGGCGGCTGTATCAATTACGGCAATGGACACCTGCATCCGCTGAATCTTTGTGCCGGAGAAGCGCGCGCAGCAGCGAAACTTGGCGCGAACATCTTCGAACAGTCACCTGTAACCTGCATAAAACACGGCGTTAGACCCGTCATCGAGACCGCTAGCGGCAGCGTCGTTGCCGACAAACTGATTCTCGCGGGAAACGCATATCTGGGCCGAACTGAGCCGCGTTTGCATGGCATGGTGATTCCGGCAGGCAGCTACATCATCGGCACGGAACCTCTCGGAGATTCTCTGGCGTCGGAGCTGCTACCGGCCGACATGGCATATTGTGAGCAGACAGTTGGATTGAATTACTTTCGTTTGACCGCCGATAAGAGACTGCTATTTGGAGGTATGTGCAACTATTCCGGGCGTGACCCGAAAAGCATCACTGCCGCACTGCGGCCGAAAATGCTAAAGATCTTTCCGCAGCTCTACGGCGTGCGAATCGACTACGAGTGGGGCGGGAATGTTGCGATAAGTGTCAACCGCATACCCCAGTTCGGCCGCATCAGGAGTAACACCTACTACGCGCAAGGATATTCAGGGCATGGTGTCGCGCCAACGCATCTTGCGGGCAAGATACTTTCCGACGTCGTCGCCGGCGAGTCGGAGCAGTTCGACGTCATGTCGAAGGTAAAACACTGGCGCTTGCCGGGTGGCAAATGGTTTGCCAACCCAGCACTCGCGCTGGGAATGCTGTATTTTCGCCTCAAAGAACTTCTGTAGGAGAGCTACTTGAATCCGACAAAGTTGCTGCAGTTCTTTGAGTCACGCAGGGATCGCGCGGAGCCGCTCGTTCTCGTGACCGTTTACGAGACCGAAGGATCGACTTACAGCAAAGCCGGCGCACAAATGTTGGTTGACGAGAACGGCGTTTTTCGCGGCATGCTGTCTGGCGGTTGTCTCGAGGGCGATCTCGCGATTCGCGCGCAGCAGGTGCTCGAGAGTGGTATTTCACAAACCATCACCTACGATCTTGGCGCCGATGAGGACGAACTGTGGGGCATGGGTGTTGGCTGCGACGGTCTTATGCGTGTCTTGTTGCAGCCGCTGCTGCCGCAGGATGACTATGCGCCCTTTGCAAAAATTGCCGATGTATTACGCGGCCACACGGCGGCGGAGATCACAATACCCGTTGCGGACGATTCACTCGGAGTCCTCGTAATCCGGGTGGAGCCGCCGCCCAGGGTTCTGGTCCTGGGTGCCGGTCTCGATGCGGAACCGCTGGTCCGGTTTGCCGCGGAACTGGGATGGCGGTGTACTGTTTTCGATCACCGACAAGCCTACATAGACAACGGCGATTTCTCAGCCGCCGAGGCGACGTGCTGCGCGCCGGCGGGCGAGCTGGCCGATCGACTGAACTTGTCGGAGTTCGATATGGCGATCGTCATGAGCCATCATCTGGCCAGCGACCGCCACTATCTGATGCAGCTGGCTGCAACCGATATTGCCTATGTCGGATTGCTCGGACCTCGCAAACGCCGTGATCGCCTGTTATCCGAGATTGGTGGGGTGGCGGCAAAACTCGAAAACCGTATTCACGGTCCTGCCGGTCTCGATATCGGTGGGCGAGGGCCAGCACCGATCGCTCTGTCGATCATTGCACAGATGCAACAGGCCCTGACGTCGGTTTAGTTCAGACGCGCTGCTTCGCCCGGGAAGAAAATGCGGATTATCATGTTCGCCAGTTCGTCAATCTCGTCGTCATCGTCCAGGTCGATGTTGCTCGTGCCTTTGACCTCGTGTTTCAGGGCGAGCAGGCCACCCGCCGAAACGCGAATCATGTTGAACAAAAGAGCGGGATTCCCGGGCGGCGTAATGCCAAGTTGCTGCAACTCTGTTAGTGCTTTGTGCAGCAGATCGAACATCGGGCGCAAGTGGTTTTCGATCAGCCAATCAAGTCGCTCGCTTGGGTAGCTCGCTTCTTGCAGGATGACTTTGTGCAGCGCAGGTTCGTCGCGGGAGAAACGTACATAGGTTCGAACAAAAGCATCGGCTCGCGCTTTCGGTTCGATCTCGGGTACTTCAGCCATGGCTTTGACCAGCGATATGTTGAATTCACGGAAGATCTTGTCCGCCGCTGCCCGCCACAGCTCCTCTTTGTTTTTGAAGTGATACGTGATGAGCGGATGGTGAACGCCCGCGCGATCGGCGATGTCGCGGGTCGACGTACCTTTGAAGCCATTCTCTGAGAATGCCTGAATCGCCGCATCCAGTAGCTTTTGCTGCGTAACGATGCTGCGCTTTTGTTGTTTGCGAGCCGGTTTTTCGGCTTCTAGTTGTTGTTCGTCCAAGAAGGACTCTCCCGTCGAGCTTCCTGAACGCCTTAGACTAGCCTGAACTTTAGAATTAGTCCAGATTGGATTATTATTACGAGTGGTCAGTTGTGAGCTGGCTATTCAATCGCAAACATCATGCGCACCGCAGCGCGCTTTTGGACGGCCACACCGTCCTGGATGACCGGTGCAAATTCCCAGTCCTCGACGGCATTGATCGCCGAGTTAACGAAAGTGTCGCCCGGGTCCGAATCGCGAACCGTGACGTCGGTAACGGTTCCATCGATGTCGACGGTGAAAACCACGTCCACCCAGCCTGAGAGATTACGGCGTTGTGCAGCGCGCGGGTATTTCGGTGCCACGTATTTGGTTCTGTCCAGCGAGCTGATCGAAACTGGCGCTGGCAACGGCGGCGGCACTGCCTGCGGCTGTTGACTCGGCGCCGCGGCCGCCAGCTGCAGTTGAGATTTGCTGCTTTCGATGTCGTCTCTCGTTGGACTTGCGACTGCCGGTTGCGTGTTGGCCACGCCGTTATTGCTTAGCGGCTTGGGAGCAATACCGGCTGTCGCTTGCTGTTGCCGCGGCGCTGCCGCGACAGTCGCCGGCTTAGCCGCAGACTGCTCAACACCGAGCCGATTGACGGCGGCCACTTTGGCGGCCACGCGTTCGGCCGCGGCTTTCTCTGCAGCAGCTCGTTCCGCCGCGGCTTTCTCGGCGGCAATGCGTTCGGCGGCTGCCTTTTCGGCGGCGGCGCGTTCGGCAGCGGCTTTCTCGGCGGCGCGTTCGGCAGCGGCCTTCTCGGCGGCGATACGTTCGGCAGCGGCCTTCTCCGCAGCGGCGCGTTCGGCCGCGGCTTTCTCGGCAGCGATTCGATCGGCGACTGCCTTTTCAGCCGCGGCGCGTTCGGCCGCGGCCTTCTCGGCAGCCATTCGTTCGGCTGCAGCTTTTTCGGCAGCGGCACGCTGCGCGGCCTCGCGCTGCTGTTGCGCCTGGCGGTCACGAGCGGCGTTCAGCGCATCTGTCGATGCCGCCAGTTCGCTGCTCGACGGATCGATTCTGCGGGCGTCCGCTAGCAGCGCATCGGCTGCTACGTAGTCACCGGCGTCGATTTGTTCTCTCGCCCGCAGCACAAGCTTGCTGGCGACAACCTTGAGTCCCTGTTGTGCGGCCGGGTTGCCGGGATCATTGCTGAGGGCGAGTTCATAGTAGAAGCGGGCATTGTCATTCGCCGGTGCAATCAGCTTGCCCTCTTCCAGTCGAGTGTTCGCCTGCGCCAAGACCTCACCTGCGCGCTGGTCGCTGAGCGCGGCGCTAAGCTCCTCCGCCACTACGTCGATTTCTGTTGCGTCCGCGACCGCAAGCGAACGGGCGGCGCCGATAGCGACCGATGCATCTTCAAAACGCGAATCACGGATCGCCAGACGTGCGCCATCGATATAATTTCTAAGCTGCATCTGTTCAAGTTGCGCTGTCAGAAACGGCAGCCGCACGTTATCTGGGTCGGCCAGCTCAACGCGCTGCAATGCGGCATCAACATCCTCTGCACGATTTTCGAGTAACGCCGATTCGGCCATGCTGAGTGCCTGCGTAATGACTTCTTCGAGACCTGCCCTGGCAACCGGGTCTCGGGGTGATACTTCCAGCGCGGCCAGGTACAGTTCTATCGCGTTGCTGCCTGGCGGATTGAAGACCTGTCCCGCCGCAGCTGCAAGTTGCGCGTCATCGATCAGGGCGTCGAGATCGGGCGTGGACGGCGTAACGGCTTCTGCATCGAATACCGGCTCGGCCTCTGTGATATCGGGCGAACCAGCGACGGGGTCGTCCACGATAACTGGCTCGTCCGATCCGCTGAACATCCAGAATGAGATGCCAATGATCGCTACAAGCGCTGCGGCGCCGATACCGAGAAGTTTAGGGTCGCCAAGCGATGAACCACCCGAGTCGGCGGCGGCCGGTGCCTTTGTCTTTTCTGCCGCCGAATTACGCAACTTCGAAAACGAGTCGCCGACAGATTTGACGATTCCCGTCATCGTTTCGCTGAAACCCGAGTTCTCGCCGCCGAACATATCGAGTCCGTCATCGATCGGCGAAAGCGCTTCTCCGCGATTCGGAACGATGGTGCTGGTTGCAACGATTTTGGCCGCGGACTTTTCCGGCTCCGGTTTGGGCGATTTTGCGGCGCGCGCCGGTTCCGGCTGCTTCTGCTTTACAACCTCTGGAGTCGGTTGTTTCTCCGGTTTTGCCGCCGCCTGGGGCTTGCGGTCCGGCTTCGGTACCGCCTTGGGCTGCGGTTTCGGCTCCGCTTTGGGCTGCGGCTTCGGTACCGCCTTGGGCTGCGGTTTCGGTTCTGCCTTCGGCGATGGGGCAGCTTTGCCGACGACCTTGAATGCCGAGTCGGGTGCTTCGAGATGATGTTTGACTGACGCCTCGATCGCAAGACGGGAGCGACCGGGCGATACAGGCTTCAGAAGGAATCGGTAGACCTTGCCGCGATTGATAAGATCCATGAGCATTTCGCCGTCGTCGCGTCGACCTGCAACGATTGCTACGAGGCGCGGTGAAATTGTGCGCAGGTGCATCGTCAACTTTTCGGCATTCGAACCGACCATGGCGGCATCGACCACAGCAACACCGACCTTGCTGTTGCGCACGGCATCATCAGCTTGAGCGAGCGTGTTGGAATAGATGATATTGTGCAGACCCCGCGCAGACTCCCTGACCGTTGCCAGGAATTCCTCATCCTGTGTCAGGACAAGAACATCCACCGCTCGCGCGCCAACCTCAGTTGCGGCCGAAACCTTCATTGGATCGAGAATCGGTACCTGACCGGTACCGTCCGAGATTATCGTGGCGCCGTATTCAGACGTCTCCATGACGATGTGTTCAGTCAGGGGTTCGTCGACATTCGCAGCTGTGTCGTTGGCCGACTCTGCCAGCGCCATAAGGCGTGCCTGACGAGTTGCGTTATCAATGAGGCTCTTCAAAGAATCGGGAGTAACGCTGCCGCGCACAATCTGGAAAACTTCCTGATCACCGACAAGAGCTTCGAGACCATCGTCTTCGTTGCCCGCAAGAAGGATTCCTATTGTTTCGGGTGAGCGCTTCTTCGCCTCGCGGAGCGCATCGAGGCCGCTCATGCCAGGAAGTTCCTGCGCCGAAACAATCACGTCGATTTGCGTTTCGCCGAGCGTGTTCAGTGCCTCGGTACCGCTGGTTGCACAGTGCACTGTGTAGCGATCGTTAAACCCTGAACTCAAGTTGTCCAGAGTACTTTGCTCGCTATGCAGTAACAGTACCTGCTTCTTGAAATACTCCAGCGACACTCGACGACCTCCATTGATTTATGTCTAATCGCACGCCAAATCCTTGCGTCGCAGGAGTATATCCTCATGTATTAAGGTAATTGTCGCCGGACGGCGACCGATTTTCGAATCTGTGACATGCCGCACAGTGGAACTTCAGTCCGCATCACATTTGGGCTTCAGGGTCCCGGGCCGGGGTTGGATCAGACTCGGCGCCGGGCCTCTTCGGCGAGTTCGGCGACCGCGTCATCGACTGATAGAACACGCTGCTGCTTCGAGCCGAGCCGACGCATCGCGACGGTGTGTTCGTCGACCTCCCGCTGTCCCACTGCAAGCAGCACCGGCACTTTCTCGACGCTGTGTTCGCGTACTTTGTAGGAGATCTTCTCGTTACGCATGTCGGTCTCGGCACGCAGACCTGATTGCCTGAGTTCCCTGGCTACTTCCTCGGCGTAGTCATTCGCGTCCGAGGTGATTGTCAGCACTTTGACCTGGATCGGCGCCAGCCACAGGGGCAGGTGACCAGCATGGTGTTCGATCAGGATGCCGATGAAGCGCTCGAGCGAACCAAAAATCGCCCGATGCAGCATCACGGGAAGGTGCTTGTTGCCGTCCTCGCCGATATACGTCGCACCGAGCCGCCCCGGCATGTTCAGGTCGACCTGCAAGGTGCCGCACTGCCAGTCACGACCAATCGCATCGCGCAATACGAATTCGAGCTTGGGTCCGTAAAACGCGCCTTCGCCTGGATTGTGTGTGTAGTCGAGAGCAGCCACATCCAGTGCTCTTTTCAACGCAGCCTCTGCCTGATCCCAGACTTCGTCTTCGCCAACGCGCACTTCAGGCCGATCGGCGAACTTGATGCGTACATTATCGAAGCCGAAGCTCTTGTAGATGCCCAGGATAAGATCGCAAACGGCGATGGATTCATCGGTGATTTGTTCCGGTGTACAGAAGATATGCGCGTCGTCCTGGGTGAATGCGCGCACACGCATCATGCCGTGCAAAGCACCAGAGGGTTCGTACCGATGGCATTTGCCGAACTCGGCGAGCCGGTAGGGTAGGTCGCGATAACTCGTGATGCCCTGTTTAAACACCTGAACGTGTCCCGGGCAATTCATCGGCTTTATCGCGAAGTGCCGGCCATCGACCGTCTCGGTTGTGAACATGTTGTCGCCGAATGTGTCCCAGTGGCCGGATGCCTGCCACAGCGAGCGGGACATTATCTCTGGCGTATTGATCTCCCGGTAACCTGCCGCATTCTGTTGCTGGCGCATGAATTCGATCAGATTCTGAAACAGAATCCACCCGTTCGGATGCCAGAATATGGCGCCCGGCGCTTCCTCCTGGAAGTGAAACAGGTCCATGACGCGGCCCAGGCGGCGATGGTCACGTTTCTCAGCTTCCTCGAGCATGTGCAGGTACTTGCGCAGCTGTTTGTCGTTCGGCCAGGCGGTGCCGTATACGCGCTGCAACATCTCGTTATTCGAATCGCCGCGCCAGTACGCTCCGGATACGCGCGTTAGTTTGAACGCCTTGCCGAGCTTGCCGGTCGAGGGCAGGTGCGGCCCGCGGCAGAGATCGATGAATTCTCCCTGGCGATACAGCGTGATCGCCTCACCCGCGGGAATGCTGGCAATGATCTCGGCTTTGTATTCCTCGCCGATGCCGCGGAAAAACTCGACCGCCTCGTCGCGGTCCCAGATTTCGCGTGCGATCTCTTCATCTCGGTCGACGATGTCGCGCATGCGTCCCTCGATCACCTGCAGGTCGTCCTCTGTGAACGGTTCTTCACGCGCGAAGTCGTAGTAAAAGCCGTTGTCGATGGCAGGTCCGATCGTTACCTGGGTGTCAGGCCACAGTTCCTTCACTGCCTCAGCGAGGACGTGCGCAGCATCGTGTCGCAGCAATTCCAGGCCATCTTCGGAATCCCGGGTGACCACCTCGACAGCCGCATCCGCCTCGATATCGCGGGTCAGGTCGTAAAGTTCGCCGTCGACACGGACCGCGACGGCATCGCGGGCCAGGCTCTTGCCAATGCTGGCGGCAATCTCGGCGCCGGAAGTGGCAGCGTCAAACTGCCGGACGGAGCCGTCGGGTAAGGTTATATCTGGCATCGCTTGATCAAATGGATTGCACAAGGCGGCCCGGAGGCACGGCGCGCTATTGTACAGCAGAGGGCGCTCTTAACTCATGCAAAATGTGCGTAGAATATCGCCCGGTCTGAATGAACGATGAAACATCCATGAACGACGCGCCGCCGCGGGATTTTATCCGCCAGATTATTTTTGAAGACCTGGAGTCCGGGAAGCACGACGAGATCGTGACGCGGTTTCCGCCGGAGCCGAACGGCTACCTGCATGTTGGCCACGTCATGTCGATCTGCCTGAATTTTGGTGTGGGCCAGGAGAATCACGGCCGAACATTTCTGCGGTTCGATGACACGAATCCGGGAAAAGAGAAGGAGGAATACGTTCGCGCGATCGAACGCGACGTGCACTGGCTCGGGTTCGACTGGGAAGACCGGCTAACGCACGCCTCCGATTATTTTGGTCAGATCTATGACGCGGCCGAAAAACTCATCGAACTTGGCGTCGCCTACGTCGACAGCCTGAGCGCCGATGAGATTCGCGAACACCGCGGCACACTGACAAAGCCGGGCATGAACAGTCCGTACCGCGACCGGCCTGTGGATGAAAACCTGGATTTGCTGCGCCGCATGCGCGCCGGCGAATTCGAAGACGGGGAACACGTACTGCGCGCGAAGATCGACATGGCGTCACCGAACATGAATTTGCGCGACCCTGCTCTGTACCGGATTCGCCATATCGAACACCAGCGCACGGGCAACAAATGGTGCATTTATCCTATGTACGACTTTGCGCACACCCTGTCTGATGCTTTCGAGGGCATCACGCATTCGCTATGCACGCTCGAGTTCGAGGATCATCGGCCGCTGTACGACTGGTTCCTCGATCAGCTCGAGCCTCCACATCGGCCACGGCAGATCGAGTTCTCGCGACTGAATCTCGCGTACACGATCACGAGTAAACGCAAACTCAACATGCTGATCGACGGCGACGTCGTCTCGGGCTGGAACGATCCGCGCATGCCGACAATCGCCGGCATGCGCCGGCGCGGCTATCCTGCGGCCGCCATGCGGGATTTTGTGAAGCGTGGCGGGGTGACGAAGAAGGACAAGCTCATCGAGATGGGGGTGCTTGAAAACTGCGTTCGCGAGCAGCTTGGCGAATCTGCCGAGCGGCGCATGGCTGTCCTGCGTCCGCTAAAAGTCGTGCTGACAAACTATCCGGAAGATCAGGTCGAGATGGTTCAGGCGATAAATCATCCGAACAACCCCGAACTCGGCACCCGTGACATGCCGTTTTCACGCGAAGTGTTGATAGAGCGGGACGATTTTCTCGAGGAAGCTCCGCGCAAGTTTTTCCGCCTGAAGCCGGGCGGGGAAGTGCGGCTGCGTTTCGGTTACATCATCAAGTGCGAAGAAGTCATAAAGAACGACGCCGGCGATATCGTAGAGCTGCGCTGTAGTTACGATCCGGACACGCGCAGCGGCACAGGTACCAGTGACAAGAAAGTGAAGGGCACGATTCACTGGGTGTCGGCCGCGCATGCCGTGCCGGCGAGCGTGCGGCTTTATGACCGGCTGTTTACGGTGCCGGATCCGAATTCGGTCGACGATTTCATGTCGGTGCTGAATCCCGAGTCGCTCGAGACCGTCACCGCGATGCTGGAGCCAGCATTGCAGCAACTGGCGGGCGGCGAGGCAGTTCAGTTCGAACGCCTGGGCTATTTCTGCGCGGACTCGGAAGAACACACGGCCGACGCCCTGGTGATCAACCGTATCGTTACGCTTCGAGATAGTTGGGCAAAAATCGAGGCCGCCGCAATGCGCTTGGAAGGAAAGCCACCTAATGCGGTGGTCCGCAAGTAAGGGTCAGAAGCGGCCACGAGCGACACGTTTGTCTCCCTCATGGCTCGCTCCGCTGCGCTTTACTTCGGTCAACAAACGTGTCGCTCATGGTTGCGAGTAATTCTATGTTTGAACGCCGTCTGTGACCGTGATTGGTGCACCTCGGTCGGTGCCGAGTCCGTTGGCTGCACTGCTTTCGGCTTTCGCGACTTCGAGTACACCGAACGAGTTAATCAGCGCGAGGTAGTCGCCCGGTTTGGCACGCCCATACGTCGCCAGGATCTCGATGTCGTGGCCGGCGACGTGCACGGTGGGCTGCCTGAATTCCTCGATCAGCTTCGCGTCGATGTTACTGATCAGATTGCCGAATGCATCGACCGTGACGATAACGCCAGAGACTTTGCCCGCTGAGACATCCGGCTCGTCAAGCCACGCGGGTATCCACTCTGAGACTGGTATGCCGATGGCAGCCGGAGTTGTCGAACCCGCCGCGAGCTCGGCCGCAATCGGTGCAAAGATATCCCTGCCATGGAATGTCATGCTGGGCGTCGGTATGTTGAGCCGCGGGAGTGCGTCGAGGTCGAGATTGAAGACAGAGGCTTGGTCGGCTCCGTCCAGCATGCGCGCGAGTAGCCCGTTATCGGGCGCCATGAATATATGATGATCGTACTCGACAATCAGGATATCGCGTTCCGTGCCGACGCCGGGATCGACGATCGCGAGGTGCACGGTGCCTCGCGGAAAATACTGATAGCTGCGACTGACCCAGAAACCCGCCTCGGGAGGCCACTGCGCTGGAATGTCATGTGCGAGGTCGATAATCCTGGCTTCGGGGAATCGCCCGATGATCACGCCTTGCATCACGGCCGAGAATGGACCCTTGTGACCAAAGTCAGTCGTTAACGTAATAACACCGGATGGTTTCATTTGCTGTCTTGGCTCTGCTAGTCGGCCAGTTGGTCCAGGTGCCAATCTGCGTTACCGAACATTTGACCGATTGCGGTCAGCCGCTTGAAGTAGTGTGCTATGTCGACATCCCACGACACGCCCATGCCGCCATGCAGCTGCACTGCTTCCTGCCCGACCTTCTGACCGGCAGTCCCAATATGATATTTGAGAGCGCTGATCGATCTTCTGGCCTCGTCGGTACCATCGGCATTCGCCATTGAGGCCCAGAGTAATAGCGAGTAACTCTGTTCGCAGGCGGTCAGCATGTCGACCATACGATGTTGCAGGGCCTGAAAACTGCCGATGGGTACGCCGAATTGGACCCGGTTCTTCGAATACTCGACGGTCTTGTCGGTCATTGTCCGCATGATGCCAACGGCTTCGGCACAAACGGCAAGCGTCGCTTCGCCGATGACTGCTTCGAGTGTGGATAAGCCGTCATCCACATTGCCGAGCACTGCGTCGTTGCCGACGCTTACGTTCCGCAAGTGAATCTCTGCCGCCTGGTGCCCATCGACGGTCGGATACCGATGCCGGGATACGCCATCCGCCATGCCGCCGACCGCAAACAGCGTAATACCGTCCATCGATGTTCTGTCGCCCGAGGTACGCGCCGGGACGATCAGCAGACCGGCGTTGCCGCCATTGAAAACGACCCCTTTCTGACCGTTGATAAGCCAATTGTCTCCATCAGCTTCCGCCGTGGTCATGACGTCGGCGAGTTCGTAGCGGCTCTGCGGTTCGACGAGCGCGAGCGCGGCCTGCAGTTCACCGGCGATGATCGGGTGCAACCATTTCATCTTCTGCGCTTTACTCGCGACCCGCCGCAAAATGCCGCCCGCCATAACGACATTGGCGAGATAGGGCTCGACGACGAGCCCGCGCCCGAACTGCTGCATCATGACCATCGATTCGATCGGCCCACCATCGAATCCGTCGTCATCCTCACTGAAAGGAATAGCCGTCCAACCGAGTTCAGCGAATTTCATCCAGACCTCAGCGCTGTATCCAAGTGCGGACGCCGAGTACTTCTGGCGCGATTCGAAATCGTATTCGTTGGCGATAAATTTCTCGACGCTGTCGCTCAGCATCGTCTGCACTTCGTTGAACGAAAAATCCATGCTGTGCTCCGCTACAGTCCAAGCACGTGCTTGGCGACGATGTTCTTCTGGATTTCGTTGGAGCCGCCGTAGATCGAGGCTTTGCGAAAATTGAAATAGCGCAGCGAGGACTTGGTTTCTGCACCTTCACCGACACGATCCGCATCGGGGAAGTCGAGTACATATTGATCGGGCACATAGGGCAGTGCGTAGTAGCCAGCTGCTTCGACATACAGCTCGTCAGTGGCTTGCTGCAGCTCGGTGCCTTTGAATTTGAGAATCGACGACTCGGGTCCGGGCGCCTTGCCCGAGGCAACCGCCGCCAGCGTTCGCAACTCCGTGAACTCAAGGGCTTTGAGTTCAACCTCTGTTGCTGCGAGCTTGCGCATGAAGTTGCGATCGTTGCTGAGCGGTGTCGCGCCACGAATCGCGCGACCAGCCTGTTCGCGCAGTTTTTGCAGTCGATACTTGGTTCGTGCAACGCCTGCGGTCCCGGTGCGCTCGTGCTCGAGCAATACCTTTCCGTACGTCCAGCCCTTGCCTTCCTCCCCAACGAGATTCTCGACGGGCACTTTCACATCTTCGAAGTGTATTTCGTTGATCTCATGATCGCCCTCAATCGTGATGATCGGGGTGACGGAAATCCCGGGCGTCTTCATGTCGATGAGCAGAAAGCTGATGCCTTCCTGGCGCCGCGCGACCTCCGTGGAGGTTCTGACAAGACAAAAGATCCAGTCCGCGTGTTGGCCCAATGTGGTCCATGTCTTGGTGCCGTTGACGATGTAGTAATCTCCGGCACGATCGGCACGGGTTTTCAGCGATGCCAGATCGGAGCCTGACCCGGGCTCTGAATAGCCCTGACACCACCAGACGTTGCTCGCAAGAATGTCCGGCAAGAACCGTTGTTTCTGCTCTTCGGTGCCGAACGTGTAGATGACGGGACCGACCATGCCGAGGCCGAAAGGAATGATAACGGGTGCATCGGCCTGAGCCATTTCGGTCAAAAAAATGAATTTCTGGACCACACTCCATCCGGTGCCCCCATATTCGACGGGCCAGTTGTAGCCGAACCATCCCTTCTCATACAGCGCTTTCTGGAAGCGTATGTAGTCATCGCGATCCAGGGGCACGCCCTGCCGCTGTTTTTTTGCAATGCCCTCCGGCATTTCGTCGCGGAAAAATGCCCGGACTTCGTCGCGAAAGGCGAGTTCCTTGTCGGAGAATGTGACGTGCATCGAAATAGCTGCCCGGAGCCGTTGGCGGCCGAAAAGCATGCAGGATTTAGGTACCAAAATAAAGAACAACGGCGCGAGATCGGGCAGAATGCGTATATGACGTCCGATCCGAGCCCTGAAGGCATAGTCGAGCCCGCAGCGCGTGAAACCCGCGATGCGTTGCATCGGCCGCTGCATGACCTGCGTATCTCGCTGCTGGATCGCTGCAATTTCCGCTGTCCGTACTGCATGCCGGAGACTGAGTTTCATGACGACTACCAGTTCCTGACCCGGTCGCAGCGGCTGACACATGCCGAGATTCTCAAAGTGGCGAGGGTCGCCACAGGTCTGGGCGTTTCGAAACTGCGCCTGACGGGCGGCGAACCCCTGCTCGACAAAAAAATGCCGGAGCTTGTGAAGGGGCTCGCGGCGCTGCCTGGCGTCGAAGATCTGGCGCTCACGACCAATGCGATGTTGCTGGCTCCGGTCGCGGTGAAGCTGGCCGAAGCGGGCCTGCATCGGGTCACAATAAGTCTCGACAGCCTTGACGAACAGGTCTTCAGGACGATGAGCGGCGGCCGCGGTGACCTGCAAACCGTGCTGGACGGGGTCACAGCCGCCGAGCAGGCAGGCTTGTCACCGATCAAGATCAATGTGGTCGTGGAACGGGGCGTGAACGACCACACCGTCCTCGATCTGCTCGATCACTTTCGCGGCACGGGTCATATCGTGCGCCTGATAGAATACATGGACGTCGGCAATCGCAACGGCTGGCGCAGAGACCAGGTCGTGTCGTCCAAAGAGCTTCATGCAATGGTGCAGCAGCGCTGGCCGCTGCGGCCCCTGGATCGAAACTATGCGGGCGAAGTCGCTCGTCGTTATCAATACGTGGATGGCCTGGGCGAGATCGGATTCATATCGTCCGTGACCGAACCCTTCTGCGGCAGCTGCAGTCGGGCGCGACTGTCGTCGGACGGCATACTCTATACTTGCCTGTTCGCAACACAAGGCACGGATCTGCGTGAGCCGATTCGTAACGGCGCTGACGATGACGAACTCGGCGACATTCTGTCGCGTATCTGGCTGCAACGTGCTGATCGCTACAGCGAGCTGCGGCGGCCCGACGTCGCAGAACACCATGCATTAAGCAAGGTCGAGATGTACCGGATAGGTGGATGATGGGAAAACTCAGTCATATCGACGAACGCAACCGGCCAACGATGGTCGACGTCAGCGACAAGACCGCCACCGATCGCGAAGCACATGCACGCACGATAATCGAACTGCCGCCCGAAGTCGTCGCGGCGCTCGATGGCGACGAAATCACGACCAAGAAAGGACCGGTATTTGCCACTGCCGTCATCGCGGGTGTCATGGCGGCGAAGAGAACGCACGAGCTTATACCGTTCTGTCATCCGCTCGGTCTAGAGAACTGCAATATCACGATCGAGGCCAAAGGGCAGCAGGTGATCATCGACTGCCGTTGCAAGGTGCATCACAAGACCGGCGTCGAGATGGAGGCGCTGACAGGCGCGAGCGTGGCCGCGCTGACGGTTTATGACATGTGCAAGGCCATGTCGCACGATATCGTCATCGGCGAGACGCGTCTAATATCGAAAACCGGTGGCAAGCGAGACTTCGTTCGTGGCGACTGATCCGGTCTTTGGGCTCGTGCTGGCAGGAGGCGAGAGCCGACGGATGGGGCGCGACAAAGCGTTGCTCGTGCGTAACGGGCGCAGCCAACTGGACTACGTGGCCACGCTGCTCGAAGCCGTGACAAATCGGGTCTTCGTATCTACGCGACAGGAACAAAAAAACGACGCCGAGCGTAGCCGCTTTGACCAGATCGTTGATCGATACGATGGCATCGGTCCGGTCGCCGGCATTCTGTCGGCAATGGACGCGTACCCGGAGGCAGACTGGCTCGTCGTTGCCTGCGACCTGCCGAATATCGATCAGCCGACATTAGAGTACCTGCTGGAGCATCGTTCGGCGCAGCAACCGTTTACGGCGTTCAGGAGCAGTTACGACAATCTGCCCGAGCCGCTGTGCGCGCTGTATCGGTCCGGCAGTGATGCAATCGTTAGGCAGTTCGTCGACGACGGTATCGTGTGCCCGCGAAAGATCCTGCTCCGATCGGATACCTGTTTGCTCGTGCAACCGAACCCTGCGGCGCTCGACAACATCAATACGCCGGATGATCTCGCCGCCAGTGTTCTCGAGGCCGCATCGTGAAGACGATCACAGTGCGTTATTTCGCGATGTTTCGTGAACATGCCGGGCTAGATGAGGAGACGCTGACCATCGAGGCGAACACGGCAGCAGATGTGTTTAGCGCAACCCGTGAGCGCCATGGTTCCGCGGAGCCGAGCGGTCATTGCAAAGTGGCGATCAACGACGTCATGGCGGACTGGGGCTCGCCGGTCAGCGACGGCGACACGGTGCTCTTGTTTCCGCCGGTCGCAGGCGGCTGACATGATCCTACTCACGGTCGACCCGATCAGCCCTGACGATCTGCGCAAGCAGCTCTTCGATCCTGCTGCCGGAGCCTACTGCGGTTTTGAAGGCTGGATACGTAACCAGAACGACGGGCAAGCCGTGCTCAGGCTCGAATACGAGGCATACGAACCGCTGGCGTTGACCGAGGGCGAGAAAATTCTTGCGGAGGCGCAGCACAAGTACCCATTCTCGCACGCGCACTGTGTGCACCGTACCGGCTCGCTCGAAATCGGCGAATGTGCGGTCTGGGTTGGCGTATCAGCGCCACATCGTGATGAGGCGTTTCAGGCGTGCCGTTACATTATCGACCAGCTCAAGGTGCGCTTGCCCATCTGGAAGAAGGAGCATTACGTGGACGGTCACTCAGGATGGGTCAACTGCGAGCGTTGCGCGAAATCCGCCTGAGATCATCCGGCGTGTCGACGTCGACCGCCGCAGGCTCAAATACGACTTCTTTCAACCGAAAACGTTCGTCTGACAGCAGATGCCGCCCGCCGGAATCGCCGCGCAGGCCTGCGAGTTCTGCAAAGCAGCTGCGCGGAAACAACACCGGCGCACCCACCGTGTCTGCATAGGCCGTGGCGACGATCTCGTCGTCCGCGCCGCTCCATGCATCGCACAGGGCCTGCACGTGCTCAGCCGAAATGAGCGCCTGATCGGCGAGTAACACGACTATGGCTTGCGCCACATGGCAGACAGAGCGCGTCGCCGATGCGATCGATGATCCCAGTCCGTCTGCGTAACGGTCATTTACGACAACGAACCCCAGGAAAGGATTGCAGGCATCGCGGACCGCCTGCCAGTCATGTCCGAGCACGAGTAGCACGTTGTTTGCGCATACGACGGTGGCGACATTCGCCACACGCTGAACAAGCGGCGCGCCGTTCAGCGTTGCCAATTGCTTCGTGGAGCCAAAACGTGTGGCAGAGCCCGCGGCAAGCACAGCCGCGAATATATTTCTCTTCTGCTCGTCTGGTGTCATGGAGCCATTCTAGCGCTGCCAGCCGAAAATATCGGCGTCGAAAACTTGCGGCAGGACAAGCATCTGTGTATCTCTACAATCATTATGCAAGTGATCAAATCTGTCGAAGATGCAAAGCGACTCGAAGGCGTCGAGATCGGCGTGTCCCAATGGGTCGTCATCGACCAGAATCGAATTGATCAGTTTGCCGAGGCAACGGCCGATTACCAGTGGATTCACGTCGATACCGCGCGGGCAGCAATAGAAATGCCGAACGGCAAAACGATTGCGCACGGTTATCTGACGCTGGCGCTGATACCGGCACTCAGCGCCAACTTCATCGAATTCGAGGGACTGGCCCGCGCCATCAATTTTGGCTGCAACAAGGTGCGCTTCTACACGCCCGTTCCAGTCGGTGCCCGAGTACGGGCCCGGGGTACTTTGTTGCACGCGCGGCGCCGCGCAGGCGCACTGTTGCTGACCTCGGAAGTCAGGATCGAAGTCGAAGAAGAACGCAAGCCTGCCTGCGTGGCCGAAATACTCGGCATGTATTTCTTCGACGAGTAGTCACTCAGCGGCTGTGTAGCCAGCCGGGCAGGAACGAGTAGGGATCAGTGTCCACCGCACGATTCCAGCTAACGTTATTTTCTTCGAGCAGTTTGGCAAGGCTGCCATCTTTGCACGCGTCAAACGTTTCCGATGCGCCGCCCAGGTGATTGCCGCCGACGAAAATTTGCGGGATGGTCTTCTGTCCCGTGCGGCTCTCGATTGCCTTGCGGATCTTGCTGCCTTTGTTGTCTTCCTGATAGGCAACCGAGTCGAGTTCGATTGCCCGGTACGGGATCTCGTACTCGGCAAACATTTTGCGCACCGACCAGCAGAATTCACACCACTCGAGTGCAAATAGGACGACCGGGTTATCGGCATCGTGCGTGACTTCATCGAGAAACTGAAGTGCCTCGCGTGGCGCCTCGACCGCCGCTGCCTGCATCTCTATCTCCTTGGTGGACGGTGGTGGTGGCGCGGAATCAAAGCGATAGTTGGGCGTCGATCGCGAGATCTCGACTTCTTCCTCGGTCATGTCCTCGGGAATGCCGTCGAACAGCGGTGTACTCAGATAGCGCTCGCCGGTATCGGGCAACATGCACAGGATATTCGCGCCGGGTTCGGCTTTCCCGGCAATAGCGAGCGTGCCAGCGAGCGTCGCGCCGCCCGAAATGCCGACAAAAATACCTTCGTCACGGGCGAGCGACTTCGACAGGCGCAGTGCATCATCGCCGTTGATCGGGATGATCTCATCGATCAGCTTCGCATCGATAACATCTTCGGTAAGCTTCGGGATGAAGTCCGGGCTCCAGCCCTGCATCACGTGCGGTCGGAACATTGGATGGCTTTCAGTAATTGAGCCGTCGTCTTCGCGCGCCTGCGGAATGCCGCTGCCGAGGAGCGGCGAGTTATCGGGCTCGCAGACGATGATTTTTGTTTGCGGACTTTTCTGCTTCAGGACCCGTGACACACCTTTCAGCGTGCCGCCCGTGCCGAAGCCGGTTACCCAATAGTCGAGTTTCTCGTCTTCGAAAGCGCTGAGAATCTCGGGCGCTGTCGTGCGCGAGTGTGCGTCGGCATTGGCCTCGTTTTCGAACTGGCGTACGAGAAACCAGCCGTGCTTCTCGGCAAGCTCAACAGCTTTGGCCAGCATGCCGCTGCCTTTGAGAGCGGCCGGCGTCAGTACGACCTTTGCGCCGAGAAAACGCATCATCCTGCGGCGTTCGACGCTGAAGCTCTCTGCCATCGTAACGACCAGCGGGTAGCCTTTTTGCGCACAGACCATGGCCAGGCCGATGCCCGTATTGCCGCTCGTTGCTTCGATAACCGTTTGGCCGGGCTGCAACGCGCCGCTTCTTTCTGCGTCTTCGATCACGCCGAGCGCAAGCCGGTCTTTTACAGAGCCCATCGGATTGAACGACTCGATCTTGACGAAAACGTTGACGTTGTCGGGTCCGATCTTGTTCAGCTTGACAATCGGCGTATTGCCAACGGTTTCGAGGATATTTGCGAATATGCCTGGCATAGAAAGCCCTGTTATTGGCTGAACTGGTCTAGACTGATCATTATGCATTATCTCGTTTTGGCCGTTGGCATCCTAATCGCAGTGGCGGGCCTGTTCGGGGCCTTCTCACCGGCCCAGTTCAGGCGTTCGCTCGGCAGCTGGTCCGGCCAGTCGCGTTTCTGGTTTGCAGTGCTCATTCGGCTGGTCATGGGCGCAGTGCTGCTACTGGTGGCTGACGAACTGCGCTTCTCTTTTGCGATGAAAATCCTCGGTGGCATCAGCGTTGCCGCTGGCATCGGAGTACTCTTGATGGGCCAGAGGCGGCTCGATAGTCTCGTCAACTGGTGGCTGTCACGCCCCGACAGTCTCATGCGCGTATCGACCGCACTGGCGGCGGCATTCGGCGTGTTTTTAATTTACGTATCGATCTGATCCGTCATCGCACTTCGGTTGTCGTCCGCCGCTTGCGGTTGACGATCAGGCCCAATTCCGAAGTGACAATTGTTGTGCTACGAAAAAAGGGCGGCAGGCGACGCCTGCCGCCCCTGATGGTCTGCGACTATCAGTCGAAGTTCTTGCGGAACGTAACGCCGAACGTCGACGGCTCGGACGGGTACGCGTTCATCCGTCCGACCTGAACCGGGGCATCGAAGCTGCCGACGAAATAGCGTTCATCACTGATGTTGCGGCCCCATATCGTCAGGCTGCCGTTGAGATTCTCGAAATTGAAGCCGATGCGCGCATTCAAAATTTCAAAATCCGGCTGCAGCGTGAACGGATCCAGATCGCCATCGGTGAACTGCTCCGAAAAGCTCGAATACTCGACGCGAAAATACATCGACGAATTGTTCGACAGGTTGAAGTCCTGCTGCACAGCAAGGAACCACCTGTCTTCGGGATTGTAAGCAACCGGGTTGCCGGACTTGTCGCAAATCTCGAGGTCCAGCGACGAATTGAAGCCTGCTGGCAGGCCCGGATCGTCTATCCCCGTGTGGAATGTGTAGGTGTCCCAACACGTTCCCGCCAGGAACGATTTGTAGTCCGCTTCGTTGTGCGTGTAGATCAGCTGGACTTCCGTGCCGTCGAACGGGCGCCACAGGAACTCAGTTTCAAAACCCGAATTGTCGATCTCGCCCGCATTCTGCAGATTGAAACCGGTGCCCGTGAAGCTCTGCGCCT
>Ga0224497_10000497_pt1 | contig 26921 bp, 27 predicted proteins | sample SF_Jul11_sed_USG_4_FD_167970 | JGI IMG/M metagenome (GOLD analysis project Ga0224497, IMG submission 167970) | Sediment microbial communities from San Francisco Bay, California, United States - SF_Jul11_sed_USGS_13 | ecosystem: Environmental > Aquatic > Marine > Sediment | place: USA...
CGAGCGGTATCGAGCCGCTCGCCACGACCGCATCCTGCAGGTTCCCGGGCGCCAGCTCGATGCGTTGCAGCGGAAACCCGGACACGTCGAAAAACGGTGGAACGTCTCTATCGTCAAAGAACAGCGCGCGTTCGAAAAAAAAGCCGAGCGACCTGCGGCTAAGGGCATTCAGGGCCGCAGCCGTGACCAGGCCGACAGCAAGCAGCCAACGGTTCTCGGAAGCCAAAATGTGGCGGCTGCGGACGGCGAGAACGTGCAAGCGAAACAAGGGGTTCGTCAGAATTTCATCAACACCGCTGGCCCCCAACAGGATTGCGAGGATCTCACGGGTCTTTGCCGTAATCTCATGAATATCGGGTCGCTCGCTGTACGTTTGCGTGAGGTACGCATTCTCAAAACGTTCGATGGCCGCAACGGGGTCATCCTGTGCGTAACAGGCAAATCGCCAGGAACCAATTGACGATCCGATCAGGTGCACCGGAGCCGTCATGTTCGGGACCAGGTTCTGGAGGATCGCGCGGTCCAGCTGGCTCAGCACCAGCCACTTGGCACCTCCGGATGCGCCTGCGATCGTGCCGACAGACGAAATATCGAATCCCTGTCGTCGTATCGAGTCGAAGGCGCCCGCGCCGGCTCGGAATGTCAGGGAGTGATGCTTCAACGTATCGGGACTGGGTGCGCAAACAGCGCCATTACTCGAACGGATGTGTCTTTATTATCGTCTGCTCGCGGTCGGGGCCGGTGGAGATGATATCGACCGGTACGCCGGCAAGTTCTTCGATGCGTCCCAGGTAATCGCGTGCTTTCTGCGGCAGCTCGTCAAAGTCGGTAACACCGACCGTCGATTCCTGCCATCCCGACCATTCCTCGTAGACCGGCTTGCAGTCGGCAAAGCGATCGACGACCACGGGTACCCCGGGGATTGGCTTGCCGTCAATCGTGTAACCCGCACAAATCTGTATGGTCTCGAGTTCGTCGAGAACATCCAGCTTTGTGACGCACAGGCCCGACACGCTGCTGTTGACAATCGAGCGCCGCAGTGCAACGGCATCGAACCAGCCGCAGCGACGCGGCCGGCCGGTCGTTGCGCCAAACTCTGCGCCAACTCTCGCAAGGTGCGCGCCTTGATCATCGAAGAGCTCGGTCGGAAACGGACCTGCCCCAACGCGAGTTGTGTATGCCTTCACGATACCCAGTATGTAGTCGAGGTTGCGCGGGCCGATCCCGGTGCCAATGCTTGCAGCCGCCGCAACAGTATTCGATGAAGTTACGAAGGGGTATGTTCCGTGATCGATGTCCAGGAAACTCCCTTGCGCACCTTCGAACAGGATGCTTTTGTCCGAACTCGCCAGGTCCTGCAGTATTTGCGTGATATCGGTCGTGATGGGAGCGATGATCTCGGCGTAACCCAGCGCCGCGTCGAGTGTCTCGTTAAAGTCGACCGGCCGCGCCTTGAAATAATTCTTCAAGAGAAAGTTATGGTAGTCCAGAATTTCACCGAGCTTGGCAGCAAATTTTTCCCGCACAAAAAGATCCGAGACCCGCAGGGCTCGCCGCGCCACTTTGTCTTCGTAAGCCGGCCCGATGCCACGACCGGTCGTGCCAATGGCGCTGGAGCCCCGCGCTTTCTCGCGCGCCGCATCGAGCGCCACATGCGACGGCAGGATCAGCGGACACCCGGGGCTGATCCGGAGACGCTCATACACCGGGACGCCGCTTTCGATCAACGCATTCGCTTCCGTTACGAGCGCGTCCAGCGCCAATACAACGCCGTTGCCGATCAGGCAGTCGACGCCGTCACGCAGTATTCCGGATGGAATCAGGTGCAGCACCGTTTTCTTGCCGCCAATGACAAGGGTGTGCCCGGCGTTGTGTCCACCCTGGAAGCGGGCAACTGCTGCCGCGCGATCCGTTAGCAGGTCAACGATTTTTCCTTTGCCTTCGTCACCCCACTGGGTGCCGATGACGACGACGTTCTTTCCCATGACTTCCCCGCTCGTCCGCCTGATTGCGCCGCGGGATTAGCCGCGCACCATGAACAGCAACAGCAAGCCGACAACCATGACCACGAGTCCGATGTTGCGTATTTGATTGTCACCGAGCCGCGTGATTTCCGAGACCATTTGCCGGTATTTGGCCGGCGAGATGAACGGCAACATGCCCTCGATAACCAGTACCAGCGCAACAGCCGTCAATATTTCTTTCCAGTACATGCCGTGCGGCTGCCCGCGTCCTTACTGCTTGCCGTCCGATTGGTTCAAATAGCGGAAAAACTCATTTTTCGGATCCAGAATCAAGACATCGCCAGCTTTACCCATCGATTTTCGGTAGGCGTCGATACTCCGATAGAACGCATAAAACTCGGGATCCTTGTTATAGGCTGTCGCGTAAATCTCCGCCGCCTGCGCATCGCCAGCGCCCTTGATCTTTTGACCGTCACGATACGCATCGGCCAGGATCACCGTGCGTGTCCTGTCGGCTGCCGCGCGCTTTTCCTCCGCAGCAGCACGACCTTCGGCGCGTCGCTCGGCCGCAATTCGTGCTCGCTCGGCCGCCATCTGCAGATACACCGAATTGCGGACTTCGTCCATGAACTCGACCTGCTTGACGCGGAAGTCAATGAGCGAAACACCAAGATCTTCAGATGCGGCAGCAGCCGTCATCCGCATGTCGCGCATTAGCTCGGCACGCTCGACTGAGATGGCTTCCCGCACGGAGCGTTTGCCAAACTCGGTCACGATCGCGTTCTTGATAATTTCCGACAGGCGCCCGTTCGCGACCGTCAGCGAGCCGCCCGTTGACGTATAAAATCGAACCGGATCGATGATGCGCCACTTAACGAAGAAGTCGACCTGAACCGCTTCGTTTTCCGCCGTGAAAATCCGGTCCGGACGGTCACTTATTGTCAGGATTCGGCGCGGGAACTTGCGAATGTTCTGCACGAGGGGCCATTTGAAATGCAGCCCTGGATCGTAATCGGCGGTGACTACTTCACCAAGCTGCAGTTTGATGGCCAGCTCGCGCTCATTCACGGTAAAGGCCGACAAACCAACGATAACGAGGGCAAGTCCGAGTATTACGACGCCTGTGAATTTGCCGCTGTTCATTCCCTGACCCTCCGTTCGCGATCGTCATCGGCGTTCGAACCGACCCCGGACTGAGTCGGCGGCGACTGTGAGTCAGCCGCACGATTCGACTCACCGATCATGCCCATTCCGTCGCTCCTTTTCATAATCTGATCGAGCGGCAGATACATCAGGTTGCCGCTGGATTCCGAATCCACCAGAATTTTCGCCGACTTCCCGTACACCTCTTCAACGGCTTCGATATAGAGTCGGTTTCGCGTAACGCGGGGCGCCTTCTTATATTCTGTCAGCAGCGCTTCGAATCGAGCGGCCTCACCCTGCGCATCGGCGATCACCCGATCGCGATAAGCGCGCGCATCCTCGAGTATGCGAACCGCATCACCGCGGGCACGCGGCACGATGTCATTCGCGTACGCATCGGCTTCGAGCCCATATCGCTCGCTGTCATTTCGCGCCTTCTGCGCGTCATCGACGGCCGCCTGCACGGCCTGTGGATAGTTGACCGTCTCAAGAGAAATCGATGTCACGCTAATCCCCGCGCCATAGAGATCTATCGTCGCCTGCAGCACTTCCCGTGTTCGCGACGCGATTTCATCGCGACGGCCCGTGACCAGGACATCCAGCATCGTCGTGCCGACGACCTCGCGAAGAGCACTTTCGGTTACGTCCTGCAGGGTCAGATCCGGCTCGACCACTTCAAAACTGTATTTCACGGGGTCGGTGCGCCGATACTGAACCACCATGTCGATAAACACGTACTGTTCATCGGCCGTGAGCATTTCCGTGCGATAGGCATAATTCGATACCGCTATCGTGTTCACGAGATCGACTTTTTCGATGGGGAACGGCAGATGCCAGTGCAGTCCCGGCAACGTAGTTTCCGTATAGGCGCCGAAGCGCTGAACGACACCGCGTTCGGCCTCGTCGACTCGGTAAAACCCTGTCAGGCCCCAGGCGACCAGCAGCACGGCGAGCAGGATAAAGCCGCCGGCGCCACCCCCCGCGCCACGACCGCCACCGCCACCGAAGATGCTGCTAAAGCGTTTTTGCCATTCCTGAACGATCTGGTCGAGATCGTTGGGCCCATCCCCGTCGCGCTTCCAGGGGTCTTTGCCGTTTCCTGATTCGTTCCAAGCCATAGTTTCAGTGCTTCTCACTCATTTGCTGCCGTCGCCGATGGGCTCATCGGCAAAGGATCCAGTTGTTCCGCGAGATTTTCACGCTTTAGGAATCTCTTCAAGTCCTTTTCGGTCATTTTCAAGTCCAGCGTCCAGCCGCCTTCTTCCCGCGCCGCTTCACTAGTGACCGCTCCGAGTTCAAATAATTTGGCTCGTTGCCGTCCCTGTTCCGGCAAGAGATGAATCACACGCCGCACGGTCTTTTGACGCAGGCGCCGGGCGATTGCATCTTTGAGCATCGGTATTCCATCGCCCGTTATAGCCGAGAGCCAGACGGCACGCCCTTCGCCCGCCCTGTTGTTCGTGATCCGCGGTTTTCCATCCAGCTTGTCGATCTTATTGTACACGCGGATCTGTGGAATCTGTTCTGCGTCGAGCTCTTTAAGTACCGAGTTGACCTGGCGAACACGCTGCCAGCGGTCTGAATCGCTGGCATCGATAAGATGCAGTATCAGGTCGGCTTCGCGCGCTTCCTGCAGCGTCGACCTGAACGCCGCTATCAACTCGTGCGGCAGATCGCGGATGAAACCGACGGTATCCGCCAACACAACGTGCTCGCCTTCGGGCAGCTCCAGGCGCCGAACCGTGGGATCCAGTGTCGCGAAAAGCTGGTCCTTGACGTAGACATCGGCGCGGGTAAGCGCATTGAACAACGTGGATTTGCCGGCATTCGTGTAGCCAACGAGCGCGACCGTCGGAATCTCGGCCCTGACGCGGTTCCGCCGATTCATCGTGCGCCTCGCATCAACGTGCTCGAGACGTTCTTTCAGCTGCCGGATGCGGCGGCCGATCAGGCGACGGTCTGTTTCCAGCTGAGTTTCACCGGGTCCGCGTAAGCCGATGCCACCTTTTTGTCGCTCGAGGTGAGTCCAGCCACGAACCAGCCGGGTCGATAAATGCCTCAGCTGCGCCAGTTCAACCTGCAGCTTGCCTTCGAAACTCCGGGCGCGCTGCGCAAAGATATCGAGTATCAGGCCGGCCCGATCGAGAACGCGACACCGCAGTTCCCGCTCGAGATTGCGTTCCTGGCTTGGGCTAAGTGCCGCCGACGAAATGACAAGTTCCGCATCGTTCATTCTTATGAGCGATCGAAGTTCGTCGAGTTTGCCCTTGCCGATGAAGTATCGAGCATCCGGCCGACGGCGCGAGCTGACGAGTTCCGCCACAATGACGGCGCCCGCTGAGCGTGCCAGCTCGGCGAACTCCTCACGTTCGGACTCATCGGGTAATCCGTCGGGACTCGCGTGGACAAGCACTGCACGCTCGCCGCTTTGCGGTCTATCAAACAAACACGTCCTCCTGACGGAGTGACGTCGTGGCTCGCTTACTCGTCGTCGTCTCCCTGGTCATCGTCCGGAAGCGGCAAACGAACATTGCGCGACGGCACAACCGTCGAGATGGCATGCTTATAAACCATTTGATTTACGCTGTTCTTCAGCAACACGACGAACTGATCAAACGAGTCCACCTGTCCTTGCAGCTTGATGCCATTAACAAGGTAGATGGACACCGGAACTTTCTCCTTTCGTAAGATGTTGAGAAAGGGGTCTTGCAGCGTCTGCCCTTTAGCCATATTGGGTCTCCTTATTGTTCCTTATTTTCCTGAAACCCGCGTCCCGGTGGCGCCGGAATGCCCGATTGCGAATCTCTGCCTAAGCGAAGAAAAAGTCTAACATAGCCGAAAACTCCGCAATATGCCCAAACTTGCGGAATTTCAGCCCAGTCGTTGCGCCAGATGCCTCGATATGGTGTCGATTGCACCGACTTCAAGGGGATTGACCGTGAAAATCGACTGCTCGGAGCGCAGCCAGGTGAGCTGCCGCTTGGCCAGCTGGCGCGTCGCGAACAGGGCCCTATCCCGGGCCTCAATCAGGGAGTACTCGTTTTCGAGGTAGCCCCAGAACTGTCGATATCCCACGGAACGCATCGCCGGGCTGTTGCGCGTCACGCCAGGCCGCTCGCGCAGGCGCCGTAACTCATCAACAAAGCCGCCGTCTATCATGTGATCGAGCCGCAGCGCGATGCGCTCATGCAACAGCTTGCGCGGCTCGATCTGCAGCGCGATCTTGATGTACTTTATATCCTCCGCCGGCGCGCCGGATTCCTGCTGCCACTCGGTCAGCGTTTTTCCGCTCGCTTTGTAGACCTCCAATGCGCGTTGAATGCGCTGGCTGTCATTCGGATTAATCCGCTCGGCCGCGACCGCGTCAACGGCTTTCAGTTCCGCATGCACGGCCGGCCAACCCGATTTTTCCGCAATAGCATCGATTTCCCGGCGAATCGCTTTGTCCGCCATCGGCAGTTCAGCGATGCCCTCGGTCAGTGCGCGGAAATACATCATGGTGCCGCCTACCAGCAGAGGAATTCGACGACGGGCGAAAATGTCGTCCATTTCTCTGCGGGCGTCACGCACGAACTCGCCTGCCGAATAGCTTTCTTCCGGATTGCGGATATCGACCAGTCTATGCGGTGCTCTTTTCAGCGTCTCGGTATCGGGTTTGGCCGTACCAATATCCATGCCGCGATAAACGAGCGCCGAGTCTACGCTGATGATGTCGCAAGGGAAGCGCTTGCAGAGGCTGATCGCGAAATGGGTCTTGCCCGACGCCGTCGGTCCCATTAGCAGGATGGCAGTGCGAGTCACGGCAGAATACTAACGTCCCCGCAGAAACAGGCGGTCGAGTTCAGACAGCGGAATAGTCGTCCAGGTCGGTCGGCCATGATTGCATTGATCGGCGCGCTCGGTACTTTCCATTTCACGCAGCAACGCATTCATTTCGGCAAGCGTCAGCATGCGATTCGCACGAACAGAGTGATGGCATGCCATCGTCGCCAGGTAATCATCGCTCACGTCATCGATACGGTTGCTGTTTCCCGATTCAGACATATCGGCAAGTACGTCGCGCAAGAGGGATTCGGCGTCCGCATTCTTGAGCAATGCCGGTACTTCACGGATCGTCAGGCCGGTCGGGCCCGACCGGTCCACGACGAGGCCGAGTTTCTCGAGCAGGTGACCGGACCGTTCGACCAGGTTGGCCTCGCTCTCAGAGACCGATATCGTCTCGGGCACGAGCAGCGGCTGCCTCACGAGACCGCGGTCGTCGTATCCGCGCTTCAGTTTTTCATAAACGATGCGCTCGTGCGCCGCGTGCATGTCAACAACAACGAGCCCCTCGCTGTTCTCGGCAAGTATGTAGATCCCCGCCAGTTGCGCAACGGCGAATCCGAGCGGCGGAATCTCGGCGGCCGGATCCGTCTTCTCGAGAAACGATGCCGCTGTCGCCATCGAGCCGTAAGCGGCCAGTGTCTCGCGGACAGCTGCGGTCGACGGTCCGCTATGCAGCGGCATTCTGGCCTGGTCGAATACCGAGTCACGTGTCATGCGAATCGGTGCCACGTTGTGGCCACCCGGACGCGTGTCCTGTAGCGCAACCTCGACGGTTTGCGAAACGACGCCATGCACTCTGCGCCCGTCCCTGAACCGCACTTCGTGCTTGGCCGGGTGGGCATTCGCATCAACGCCGGCCGGATCCATGGTCAGACTGAGGATGTAGGCCGGATAACGGCCATGAAACAAGACGTCACGGTAGGCGTGTCGCGCCGCATGCGACAGCGTCTTGTCGGTGATGCTGCGACCGTTGACGAACCAGTACTGCATGTCCGGCTGACTGCGGTTGAAGGTCGGCAGGCCGATCCAGCCCGATAAAGCGATTCCGTCCGTTTCATGTTCGATGCAGACGCATTGATCGGCAAATGCGTCGCCGCACACCTTTGCTACACGCTGCCGCCGCGTCTCCCGATCGGATGCCGCTGCGAGACTGAGTACGGTACGACGATTGTGCGTCATCGTGAATGCGATGTCGGGCCGCGACAGCGCCAGGCGACGCACCCATTTTTCGATGTGGCCGTATTCGGTGCGTTCCGTGCGCAGGAAACGTCGACGCGCGGGCGTATTGTAGAAAAGATCGTGAACTTCAACGGTTGTGCCCTGCGGATGGGCAGCCGGAGCCGGCGTGCTGATGGTTCCGCCATCAGCCTCCAACTGCCAGGCCGAATCTGCGCCGGCGGCTCGCGAGGTCAACGTCAGACGCGCAACGGACGCGATGCTCGGCAGGGCCTCGCCACGAAAGCCGAGAGAAGCGACCGCCTCCAGATCATCGAGGCTCGCGATCTTGCTGGTCGCATGACGAGACAAAGCGAGCGCGAGCTCGTCGCACTCTATGCCCTTGCCGTCATCCCGGATGCGTATCAGCTTCTGCCCGCCCGACACCACATCGACCTGAACCGAGCGCGCTCCGGCATCGAGGCTATTCTCGACCAGCTCCTTCACGACGGACGCAGGTCGCTCGACCACTTCGCCGGCGGCAATCTGGTTAATAAGGTGGCTCGGAAGCTGTCGAATCGGCATGCGCGCGAAATCAGTGATGACGAAGGGCCGTCATTTTTTCAAAACCCGCGCGAAAAGTCTTGCCCAATCGCAGTGACTGGCAGCCGGGGTTGAACAGAGGTTTTCGGCCTAGCCGCCGGTGAAGACAGGAATACGGAGGGTTTGCCCCACGAGGATGTCGTCATTCAACATCTTGTTGGCCGCGCGGATGGCGGCAGCGCTGACATTGTAGCGCTGCGCGATTTCCGAGAGAGTGTCGCCACGTGTAATAACATGGCGCACCTGCCGGACCGGTTCTCGGCGAAGATTGGCGGCGATTCGCGTATCCGGGGGCGGATTTGTGTAGAAATAGTTGCGAATACCGGCGAGGATTGCGTTCGCCAGGCGCCCCTGATGGCCCTTGTCGCGCAGTTTGACCTCCTCACTCGGATTCGAGATGAACGCCGTCTCGACCAAAATCGAGGGCATGTCCGGTGATTTGAGCACCAGCAGACCGGCCTGTTGCACGGTCCTGCGATGCAGTTTGGCAACTTTGCCCATTTCCCGGATGACTTTGCTGCCGACGTCGAGGCTGGCGCTCAGCGACGCGTTCTGCGACAGGTCGATCAACACCGACGCCAGCACATCATCTTTGTCCTCGAGAGAAACGCCCCCGACCGATGCGTTCTCGCGCTCGGCCAACTGCTTGGCCGCCTCGTCACTTGCGCCTTTGAGGGAAAGCGCATAGACAGACGCCCCGCTCGCACTCCGATCGGAAACAGCATCGGCGTGAATCGACACAAACAGATCCGCTTTGTTGCGCCGGGCGATGCCAGTGCGTTCGCGATGGTCTATGTAGGTATCACTGTTGCGGACCAGCACGGCTTTCATGCCCGGTTCGGCGTCGATTCGACGGGCCAGCTCCCGACTGATAGCAAGGGCAACGTCTTTTTCGCGCGTTCGGCGTTTGCCGATGGCGCCGGGATCATGACCACCGTGGCCCGGGTCGATCGCGACGACGATATCGCGGCCGGGCCGATATTCCTCCGACGCTCTTTTTACCGGCGTGAGATGGCCCGAACGCTGCAGGTCGATGACCAGGCGATCGCCGTACCTGGCGTTGGGGCCGGTCGTGAAACTGCGCGAACGGACGCCGGGGCTGAGGTCCAGCACCACGCGCAGCTGGCCGTTCGCCCGGATGGCGCTGCGTATCGCCCTGACCGCGCCGGTGCCGCGCGGCATTTGAGTCAACGACTGCGCCAGCCGCCCGTCCTGCAGGTCAATAACGAGGCGATCCGGGCCTCGCAGCGTGAAAATCTTGTGCGCAACGGACTGGCTGAGATCGAGGACGACGCGCGTCTTGCCGTTTTCGTCCCAGATGCGCACATTTTCGACCGTGGTTCCCGCCGTGGCTGCGAGGGGCAGCAGCAGGCCGAGTATGACGAAAATGAGGGGACGTGAAGCCATAAAGGATTGAACAGCCAGATTCCGGGATTATGTCCGGTGAGTATACGAATCTGACGGCAAAAACCAAGACTTTTCGTTTGAATATTATGCAGATACCGGAACTAGTTCACACTTTGATTCAGGATGACTCGAAGCCCCTGACGAGTGCTTCGCCGCGCTCGCTCAGTGCCCTGAGTTCGACACGACGCCCCGTATTTTCGTAAGTGAGCGTCAACACGATGTCGGCCTGCGTCATGAGGCCGGGCGCACGATCCGGCCATTCCACCAGGCGCAGACCATCCTCTAGCTCCTCCCAACCCAGATAGCTGAGCTCTTCCTCGCTTGAAACTCTATATAAATCAATATGATAGATATTGCCGTGCGCCATTTGGTAGGGTTCCACGAGCGTGTAGGTCGGGCTCGGTACCGGCCCGGAGTGCCCCGCCGCATTGATCAAGGCGCGCGCGAACGTGGACTTTCCGGCGCCGAGTTCGCCCCGCAGCAGTATCGTCCAGCCCGACAAATCCGGCGGCAACTTGCCGTACAGGCGCCGAGCGAAATCAGCCGTAGCGGCAGCGTCGGCGAGCAGTCGATTCACGGCAACAGGATCACGAGTCGGCATTCACGGATTGATCACGGCACGCAGTTCCAGAAGCAGATCTGACGCGATCAGGCCACGCTGACCTCGTAAGGCCGCCATATCGCCGGCGCGCGCATGGGCTTCGACGCCCACGAGTGCCGCCTGCTCCGGCGACCGGCCGCCTGCAAGTAGTGCCGCAATGACCCCGGTCAGAACGTCACCCATCCCTGCCGACGCCATCCCGGGATTGCCCGACGTACAAATCGAGGGAATGCCCCCAGCCGACGAAATCAGCGAACCAGACCCTTTGAGCACGGCAATACCGCCGAATTGCTGCTGCAATGCCCGCACGGCCGAGAGCCGATCAGACTGGATATCGGCCGTGGACAGCTTGAGCAGAGCGCCCGCTTCGCCCGGATGCGGTGTTATGACGCGCGCATCGGCCCTGTTGGGTTGCCGCGCCAGCCAATAAAGTGCGTCGGCGTCCCAGACTGCCGGACGCGCGTCGGCCACGACCGCCTCGAATAGCGATCTTGCCCATTTGGACCGTCCCAGTCCCGGACCGAAAGCAATGACATCGGCTTTTTGCAGCAGCGGCTCGAGATCGGCCGCCTCTCTGACGCCGTGGGGCATGAGTTCGGGTCGCGATGCAGCGATAAATGCCGCGTGCGCTGGCGCTGTTGCAATACTGACCAGTCCCGCCCCGGCGCGAAGAGCGGCCTCGCCACACAGGCAGACGGCGCCCGGCATGCCCTCACCGCCGCCAATGACCAGGACGTGACCGAAGTCCCCCTTGTGTGCGGTTCTTCGCCTGGGCGGCAGCGCATCTCGCATCAGTGCGTCGTCAATGCGGCGCAGTTCCGGCTTCACTCCGGCCCTGCATTCGTCCGGGACATCGAGACCGTCATAACGTAATTCGCCGCAGTAATCCGGGGCGCAGTCGAGAAACAAGCCTGCTTTCAGCCCGACGAAGGTCACGGTCAGATCGGCTTTTACCGCGCACCCGAGTGTTGCGCCAGTGTCGGCGTTGATTCCCGTGGGTACGTCCAGGGACAGAACGCCGGCTGAATGTTCATTGATTGCCGCAACGGCCTTCGCGAACTCTCCGCCGACCTCACGCTCCAGGCCGCTGCCGAGTATGGCATCCACCAGCAATTCGGCTTCATCGTCGCATTCGCCGTCCCACGGCATGACGACGCCTCCCTCCGCGACAAAATCTTCGCAAGCCGTCGCCGCATCACCGGCGAGAGACCGCGGATCCACCATCGACACAACCGAGACAAGCATGCCGTCGTTCGCCGCAAGTCGTGCGACGACATAACCGTCGCCGCCATTATTGCCGGCCCCGCAAATGACCTGCCAGCGCTTCGCATCGGGAAATCGCCGGCGAGCTGCCCGCAAGGCGGCCTCCCCGGCGCGCGTCATTAACGTATAACCCGGGATGCCATAATCTTCGATCGCGGTCCGATCGATCTCACGCACGGAGGCGACGGAGTAGATGTTGATGGGCATGGTCTGCATCGGGGCGATTATACTGTCACGTGACACGGTACCGACATTGACGATATCCACGCAACAATACGGCAATACCGAGATGGCGGCTCTCAAGGCCGAGGTCATTGACTGGTGTATTGAACTCGGCTTTCAACAGGCCGGAGTCAGCGATGTCGATCTTGCTGAAGCCGAGGGCCGTCTGGCGGCGTGGTTGCGCAAAAAGTTTCACGGCACGATGGACTACATGCAACGTCACGGCGGGAAGCGCAGCCGGCCGGAACAACTAGTGCCGGGCACGGTACGCGTCATCTCGGTGCGCATGGACTACTTGCCCGAAGCACAGGACACGTCCAGGCAGCTGCTCGATGACGACACGCGCGCCTATATATCGCGTTATGCACTGGGTCGCGACTACCACAAGGTCCTCCGCGGCCGCCTGCAGACCCTTGCTCGCCGCATCGAGGAGAGAATCGGACCATTCGGACATCGCGTTTTTGTCGACAGTGCCCCGGTGCTGGAGAAAGCGCTCGCCGAGAAAGCCGGCATCGGCTGGATCGGCAAACACACAAACCTGATAAACCGCGACAACGGCTCCTGGTTTTTTCTGGGCGAACTGTATACGGATCTGCCTCTGCCGGTCGATCGACGCGAAGATACGCACTGCGGGACGTGCGCTGCCTGTCTTGAGGTCTGCCCCACTCGAGCCATCGTCGCTCCTTACCTACTCGATGCACGGCGCTGCATATCCTATCTGACGATCGAGCTCAAAGACGCAATACCGGTCGAATTTCGCAAAGCGATCGGCAACCGCGTATACGGTTGCGACGACTGTCAGCTGTTTTGTCCCTGGAACAAATTTGCCAGGCCGAGCGGCGAAGCAGATTTCTCGCCACGACACGGTCTGGATGCAGCCGAACTTGCCGAATTGTTTGCCTGGAATGAAGAAACCTGGTTACAAAAGACGGAAGGAAGCGCTATTCGGCGCATTGGTTTTGAACGCTGGTTGCGCAATTTGGCCGTTGCCCTCGGCAATGCCAAAAGTACGCCCGAAGTAGTCGCTGCGCTGCGCGCGCGGCAGCATGACAATTCTGAACTGGTTGCCGAGCACGTTTCGTGGGCGCTCGAGCAACACGACGTAGCAGCAAAAATGGAGAGCAATGATGTTTGAGGCACCCGATTCGCCGTACCTCGTGCCGTTTGACGGTAGTTTCGACGTAGCGGCAGCCAGTACCGTACCGCAGACCGACGATCTCCCTCACAAAGGCAAGCATCGGACCCGACGAACCGAGGACCTGAACAAGCTACAGCGGGTGCTCGCGGCCGGCGATCGTCACGCCGTGTTGCTCGTGTTCCAGGCCATGGATGCCGCCGGCAAAGACAGCACGATCCGATCTGTCATGCAGGGCGTCGACCCGTCCGGCTGCCAGGTATTCAGTTTCAAAAAGCCGTCGAGCCTTGAACTGGATCATGATTTTCTCTGGCGCACGACGTGTCGCTTACCCGAACGGGGTCGTATCGGCATTTTCAACCGCAGCCAGTACGAAGAGGTACTCGTTGTGCGCGTGCATCCGGAGATTCTTGACTATCAGCAGCTGCCCGGCGAAGTGAATCTCGAGACAATCTGGGATGAGCGACTAACCTCGATCCGTCAGCAGGAAGAACATCTGGCGCGCAACGGCACGGTCATCCTGAAATTCTGGCTGAACGTTTCCCGAGATGAGCAAAAACGCCGTTTCCTGGCGCGCCTCGACGATCCGGACAAGAACTGGAAATTCGAACCGCGCGATGTGGTCGAGCGACGTTCCTGGGATGACTACATGAAAGCCTACGAGCACGCATTGAACGCGACCTCGCGACCCTGGGCTCCGTGGTACGCAATACCGGCGGACAACAAGTCCTACATGCGCGCAAGAGTCGCGGACATCATCATAGGCGCTTTGCAGAGTATTGGTCTCAAATATCCGGACCCATCGGCCAAGGATCGTGAGGAATTCGCGCAAGCCCGGGCCGAGCTTGTTGACGGCGAATCCTGAGTCGCCAGAACCGCAATTTGCGTGGCTTTCTCCCCGAAAATGTGGCCTGGTCGGTACTATTCCCGGGTTGATTGACGCGAAAATCATTTCTTTTTGGACGAGAAAACGCATTGCACGGATCTCCGGCCACAAATTCAGACTACCGGCGCTCGCTGCTCGAGGGACTCGAGTTGTTCAGGCATGTGGTTCCCAACGATATCCACGATTTGCTGCAACGCTGCGATCGGCGCGATATCGAAGCCAACGAGTTATTGCTGTCGCCCGATCTGGAGAACGAGAACGTATACGTCGTTTTGTCGGGCAGCCTGAACGTATACGTCGGTTCTCCCAAAGCACCGGTACTCGCAACAATGGAAACCGGTGCTTGCGTCGGTGAAATGTCGATCATCGAAGATCGCGATCCCTCTGCCTACGTCATTGCCGCCGAAGACACGCACATGCTGGTCATACATCGATCTATATTGTGGGAAATGGTCGAGGCCTCGCATGAATTCGCCAAGAACCTGCTTGTCGTGTTGTCCGAGCGCGTGCGCAGCCACAATCGCGTCATCGCCCACAACTATGGCGAGATACGGAAGTTCGAACGCCACGCGACAACCGATGCGCTGACCGGTCTGGGGAATCGGCACGCCATGATGGAGTCGTTTCCCGAAGAGGTCTTAGCCTGTGTCAAAGACGAAAGACCGGTAGCTTTGATCATGATCGATGTCGACCGGTTCAAACAGTTCAACGATATGTTCGGCCACATCGCCGGCGACCGGGCGCTTTGCGCGGTGTCCAGGATCCTGAAAAAACATTTCCGTCCTGGTGACCTGTTGGTACGCTACGGCGGCGACGAATTCGCCGTGTTGCTGCCCGACGCGAATATCGAACAGGCAGTGACCGTCGGCGAGCGAGTCCGTGAATCGGTGTGCGGCGCGACCGGAGACGGGACTGATTCCCTGATACAGATCCCGCTCGCGGTATCCATGGGTGTCGCCCAACTTAGGGAAAAAGGCACTCTCGACACGTTGATTCGCGACGCTGACGCCGCGCTGTATCGCGCCAAGCATGCGGGAAGAAACACCGTTTCGGAGTAATCAGACCGTAACAACGATGTTATCGATGAGGCGAGCCGCACCCAGGCGTGCCGCAGCCAGAACGACGAGATCATCGCAATCCCGGTCCGGGATTGCGAGATTCTGCGCACGACGAATGGCGAAGTAATCAACCTCAAAACCTGCATCCGCGAGTTTTCGCGTCGCGGCAATTTCGAGCTCACTAAAGTTCCGCCGGCCGTTTTGCAGATCCTCGCCAACCGACTTCAGCGCCTCGTACAACTGCGGCGCCGTGGCTCGCTCCTCTTCTGTGAGGTAGCTGTTGCGCGAACTCAGCGCCAGCCCGTCATCTTCACGAATTGTCTCGCACGTGATGATCGTGACGGGCAGGTTCATATCCTCGACCATGCGCCGTATCACGAGCTGCTGTTGATAATCCTTTTGACCAAATACGGCAACGTCCGGTTGGACGAGGGCAAATAATCGCGCGACAACCGTGGTCACGCCATCAAAATGACCGGGACGCGACGCGCCGCAGAAATTCTCGGTCAATTCTGGTACGGACACTGTTGTCGCCTGATCGATGCCAAATGGATACACGGTATCCACGTCCGGCGCGAATATCAGGTCCGCTGCCGTCGTCTTCAGCCGTCGTTTGTCGACCTCCAGCGTGCGCGGGTAATCGTCGAAGTCTTCACCGTCTCCAAACTGAGTCGGATTGACGAAAATACTGACAACGACGCGTTCGGCGTGTTCGCGCGCAAGTTTCACGAGCGCGATGTGACCCGCATGCAAGTTCCCCATCGTTGGGACCAGCGCCACATGCTCATCTTGCTGACGCCACTCGGCAATCCGTTCGGAGAGTTCCTGCTTACTGTGTACGACCCGCACGGCTTATCGAGACCCGGCAGCTGATCAGGAGAAGCAATGTTCGGCAGCCGGGTAGCTCCGATCTTTGACCGCGTGCACATAAGCCTTGACTGCCTCGAGCGGAGAGGTGTGCTCTTGCTGGAAGTTCCTGACGAATCTCGGCGTCCGGCCCTGCGTGATATCGAGGATGTCATACAGAACCAGGATCTGGCCGTCGACGTCCGGGCCTGCCCCGATACCGATTACCGGAACCTGAAGCGCCGCCGTAATCACTCTTCCTACCTCATTCGGCACGCATTCGAGCAATACGACGTCCGCACCGGCATCCTGCAGTCGCTCGGCCGACTTGACCATCTGCCGCGCTTTGTCCGGCTCCCTGCCCTGCACCTTGAATCCACCGATCTTGTGAACCGACTGAGGCTTCAATCCGAGATGGGCGCAAACCGGGATGTCGTGGCGCGCGAGGTGCTCGACAATCTCCACCTGATCGTCACCACCTTCGAGTTTGACCATCATCGCCCCGCCGACCTGCATGAGACGGACTGCATTGTCGAGGGCCTGACCCGGTTCGGTGTAGCTCATGAACGGCATATCGGCGACGAGAAACGCGCGGCGCAGCCCGCGCGCGACGGCGCGGGAGTGGTAGACAATGTCGTCAACCGTAACGGGGACCGTCGTGTCGTGACCCTGGATGACCATGCCGAGCGAATCTCCGACCAGCACCAGATCCGTGCCGGCCGCATCCACCAGTGCCGCATAACTGGCATCGTAGGCTGTCAGGCACGCAATCGGCTCGCGGTCCTCTTTCATCTTGCGCAATGTTGAGACATTGACCGGAGGCTCCGGCATGCCGCGCTGTTCAAGCTGCGTGTACATCGTCTTATTTCCTGCTAGCCGAGTGCCGCGGCAACCGGATTGAAGAAGTGGCGGCCTCCCGTGGTTCTCTCTATTTGCTGGAACAGCTGCTCATAATCAAGATTATTATTGATCGGATCTATTTGCGACGCATTGACAATCAACAGCGGACCGTCATCGTAAGCATGAAAAAACCGCGCGTAGGCATCGGTCAATTTCTCGACATAATTACGGTCCACGAATCGATCATATCGCGAATTGCGCTGCGCCAATCGCCCCATTATGGCGTCGACCGACGCCTGAAGGTAGATGATCAGATCCGGCACCGGAGCATCTACGGACAGGCTTTCCGCGATCTGTTCATAGAGCTTCAGTTCTTCCGCGTCGAGATTGAGCTCGGCGAACAGCCGGTCTCTTGTAAACAGGTAATCCGAGATTCGCACACTCGAAAAAAGATCCGACTGGCGCATGCCCTCTATCTGCCGCGCTCGGGCGAATAGAAAAAACATCTGCGCGGGCAACGCCGCCGAGCGGCCGTCCCTATAGAATCGTTCAAGAAACGGATTCTCATCAACTTCTTCAAGCACCAGGTCGGCAGACAAGCTGTCGGCCAGCCGCCGCGCCAGTGCCGTCTTGCCCACCCCGATCGGTCCCTCGATCGCAATATATCGGGATGCAGTTCCAGGCGATTGTAGCTGACTAAGGGACACTGATTTCCTTTTACGCGATGCGTGAAATTTTCGGCTCGTTCATGTTGGCCGAAATAGCCGCCAGCCGACCAAGCCCGGGGATAATCAGCCCCGGCGCAATCTCCTTGAGCGGCAACAATACAAAATTTCTTTCGGCGATGCCCGGATGCGGGAGACTGAGGCCGGGCTCTTCGATCCGGTCGCTGCCATAAACGAGGAGATCGAGATCGAGAACGCGCGGGCCCCAGCGGACGTCTCCGCGTTCCCGGCCTCGCTGCAACTCGATTTGCTGTAACTCGTCGAGCAACTGCCTGGCCGTGAGCCGCGTCAGCAGCGAGGCCGCCGCGTTGACAAAATCAGGCTGTTCCACCCCGCCGAGCGGCGCAGACCGGTAGAGCGAAGACCGACGTATCAGCCGGGTGCGCGGGATTGTCGCCAGCAGGTCGAAAGCGCTCTCGAGTTGACCGGCAGGGCCCTGCAGATTACTGCCGAGCCCAACGTAAGCCGGGTGCCAGTGGTGTTTTGTCGTAGTCGCGGCCAAAAGGGCTCTTCACGCGTCCTGCCGCTTCTTGCGACGGCGCCTGGACCGAGGCCGACGTTTCTTTCTCGCCCGCGAATCGATCTGAAAACTCGCCGCACGCTCGGTCGCCGATTGCGTCTGGACTTCCGTCCAGAACTTTGCGACGCCGGCATCGACCTGACCCACCTCTGCCAGAAGCACCATGAAGTCGTAGGCCGCGCGAAAGCGACGATGCTCGAGCAGTTTCATCGCACGTTTCCCGCTCATCTGCAGAAAGCGTGGCTGTAGCGCCAACATCTCGCGCATTGGCACTGTGAATCGGCGAGGAATAGTAATACGGCGTTGTTGCTCGGCGACGATATCGTAAGACGCGAGACTCAGGGATTGTGACTCCGACATTTTTTCTTCGGCACGGCGAATTTGAGCCAGCTTGCGAATTGGCTCCCAGAAGAAGACGCCGAGCAGGAACATCGGTGTTACGGATTTGCCGGCCGCGACCCGGCGATCCGTGTTCTTCAGCGCCGCACGAATAAAATTCAGGAAGTCATCGTCCCGGAGAATCTCCTGCTCGGTATCAGGAAACATCTCGCCGAACAAGCTGTGCTCACGCAAGAGATCGAAAGTCCGTCCGGCGTGACCGGACTGGAACAGCTTTAAAAATTCATCGAACAGTCTCGCCGCAGGCACATTCGAGAGCAGATGAGCGTGATGGTGAATCGCCTCTATAACAGGCTGGTCAATCGAAAAATCCAGTTTCGCCGCAAATCGAACGGCCCTGAGCATGCGCACCGGATCCTCGCGCAGTCGTTGCTCCGGATCGCCTATTAGAACAAGCTGACGGCGCTCAACGTCCTCGACGCCGCCGACGTAGTCCCAGATACTGAAATCCGCGATGTTGTAGTAGAGCGCATTGCACGTAAAATCGCGCCGCCATACATCCTCATCGATGGTGCCGTAGACATTGTCGCGAAGGATCCGGCCTTCGCGATCATGCTCGACGTCATCGTCGACGTGAATTGCCGCGGCACGGAATGTTGCCACTTCGATAATCTCGCGACCGAAGCGAACGTGCGCAAGCCGAAAGCGCCGTCCAATCAGCCGGCAGTTGCCGAACAAGGCGCGCACCTCGTCCGGCGTCGCGTTGGTCGCAACGTCAAAGTCCTTGGGGTGCAGCAATAGCATCGCATCTCGCACGCAGCCACCCACGAGAAACGCCTGGTAGCCTGCATTGTGCAATCGATACAGTACCTTCAGGGCGCTCTTCGAAAATTCGTTCCGAGAAACGTTGTGGGCGGCGCGGGGGATGATCTTCGGCGCTGTGGACCCCGGGTTCCCGCTGTTATTCAAGTGTTATTCCGCATGAGGATCATTGGTTCGGGCGTATGATAGCAGCCAGCCGCTGCCGCAGGCTCGTGGACGATAAATATCACGCAAAATCTCGCTTGAGCATTTGAGATCCGGCCGTATAATAGCGCCCCCGGTTCAGCTGGACCGGCAGAATCCCTGCTCCCTTCGTCTAGTGGTTCAGGACGCCGCCCTCTCACGGCGGTAACACCGGTTCGAATCCGGTAGGGAGTGCCAAATCGCAAAGGGTCCACATCGTGGGCCCTTTTTGCATTAGCCCGCAAATCGCTGATCTTCCGGCTCTAGTATACTGACCTGCAGGCAACGGGATTTCTCTGGATGCGCCGCAACGTTCTTTCCATTCACTTTGCTCTTTTCTGGTTAATGCTGTTAACCGCGCAGGTTAGTGCCGCAGCCGACAGCAGCATGGACGAGAAGATCAGCGCCGGCAGCACTCCGGCCGAGACGCTGACGGGATTTCCCGAACGCCTTGGCGCCCTGCTCGGCCTGCCAGCGATGCCAATGTCCTTCTTCCTGATCTTCAATCTGGCGTGGCTCGTAATCTGGGTCTTTTCAGTCCCTGGGCTGCGGGCCGCGCGGGCTGCCGCATTTTTCGCCGCCTGGCTCCTTGCCATCGCCGGCATGGTCAATGCCATCGCGCATCCGCTGCTCGCTGTCGCGGCCGGCGGCTACTTCCCGGGCCTCGTGACTTCGCCCTTTATCGCCGCGGCCGCCGTCTGGCTCTGGATTCGACTGCGAGAGGCGACTGAACCGCCGCCGAACTTCCCGTCTTGATCGAGACCTGATCTAGAAATAGGCCCTGACGGCAGCGATCAGACCCCATACGAGCATTACGGCCGTCGGTACGAACGTGATCGTGAAACCCATTCCTCGGGCAGCGGGGTCCTTGACATACGACGAGCGGTAGATAAATCGTCCGATGATAAATACCAGCCCCATCGCGGCGCCCCAGAGTGGGTTCACGAGATAGCCGTACATCCACAGCGCCGGTATGAATGCAACCAGTTGCTCCATGGAGTTTTGCTGCACGCGAAAAACCCGCTCGAACTCCGGGTGCCCGGTGGTAGCGGGCGCCTTGATGCCGTGCTTACCTCGCATCGATCCAACCTGGACGGAAAACAGAATGAACTGGCCTAGCGCCAGGATCGTGACAATTGCGATGGCTTCCATGATTTATGTTCCCCTTTAGGACTTTTGGTTGTTTTTCTGTGAGTATTGGTGCCTCGTCAACGAATCGACTGCTGACATGGCCGGCCCGCCTTCCTTGAAGCTTCGCTCATTCCTGCTCGACAGGGTCCTCGGCCTCGAGGCACATGAGTATGTCGCGGTAGCCTGGTCCTTCGCCTACTTCTTTTGCGTACTGGCTTCATACTATATCCTTCGGCCGGTTCGCGAGGCGATGGCCGTGGGCAGCGGACCCGATACCATACCCTACCTGTTCATCGGTACATTCGTGGCCATGCTGATCGCCACACCCGTTTTTGGGTGGGTAGCCTCCCGATTCCCGCGACGTACCTTTCTTCCGTGGGTATACCTGTTCTTCGTTACCAACATCCTCATATTCTGGGCCGTGTTCTCCAGGGCCGTCAACGCAGATCAGGAGTATGTCTGGCTGGGACGCGCCTTTTTCGTCTGGCTCAGCGTTTTCAACCTGTTCGTTGTCTCGGTATTCTGGAGCTTCATGGCGGACATCTACACCCGGGAACAGGGTCGCCGCCTGTTCGGCGTGATCACGGCCGGGGGGAGTATCGGCGCTCTTCTTGGCGGCGCGGCAACCAGCGCCCTGGTTGTACCGATAGGCTTCCAGAACCTGATGCCGATTTCAGCGGCACTTTTACTGATTGCCGTGCTATGCATATCGCAGCTTCGCACGTGGGTCGTTGTCGAGCATGAAAACGAGATATCCGAAACTATGGCGAGCGAAAAGCCGCTTGGTGGCAACCCGTTCGCAGGAATCACTCACCTGTTTTCGTCGAAGTACTTTGCCGCGATCGCGATCTCATCGGTCATTGCAAGCTTACTCGGAACGGCGCTCTATATGTTCGCGGCCGAACTCGTCGAACAGTCGATACCTGACTCGAATAAGCAGACGCAGTTTTTTTCCAACATGAATGTTGCAACGAATGCGCTGTCCCTGGTCGGGCAGATGTTCCTTGTAAAACACGTCGTCAGTCGATTTGGTATCGGCGTCAGCCTGTCTTTGCTGCCTATCGTGTCGGTCGTGGGGTTCGGGCTGCTGGCTCTTGATCCGGTGCTCGGTGTCGTCGCCGTTCTCACGGTGGCACGGCGCGCGTTGGGATTCGGATTCACAAAACCTACAACCGACATGCTGTATTCCGTTGTAACACCCGAGGAAAAATACAAGACGAAAAATTTCATTGACACCGCCGTGTATCGGGGCGGTGACGTCGTAGGGACGTGGACGATCAAACTCATGTCATCGCTGGGTATCGCCGGAATCTCTCTTGTCGTGCTGCCATTCGCGATACTCTGGGCTATCGTTGCGCTCTGGCTCGGTCGGGACTACCGACGTCAGGCCAGGGAGCTTAGACAAAGTGGTGTGATCTGAGTATGAGAAATACCGGACTGCTGCGCCGCATCGCGGCAATGCTGTATGACACCTTGCTGGTCACGGCACTGCTGTTTCTGGCAACGATTCCGTTTATCGCGATTCGCGGCGGTGAGCCGGTCGAGGTCGGCGATAACCTGCTGTACAGAACAGTGCTGGCGCTGGTGGTCTATGTCTTCTTCGTCGGCTTCTGGAGTCGTTCGGGCCGGACGCTCGGCATGCAGTCCTGGCGGCTGCAGCTGGAAACTGCCGACGGCGAAACGCCATCCATCGCAACGGCCAGCCTGCGTTTTTTCGCAGCGATCGTCTCGTTCTTGCCGCTCGGCCTCGGATTTCTCTGGCAGCTCTGGGATCGCGATAGCCTGGCGTGGCACGACCGAATAAGCCGGACCCGAATCGTCCACTACCCGCGACGCGAAACGCAGAAACAACGGTGAACAGCGGCTAGCGAATGCGCAGAAGTGCCATAACGGTCACCAGGCACAGGACAAGCGACGGCAACCAGTTGATCAGCACGGGATTCAGATTGAAGACCTGCCCGGAATTCGCCAGCGTCTCGCTGCCGAGGTAGTAAGCCAGGCCGATAATCACACCCAGCATCAGGCGGCCGCCGGCACCGCCGGTGCGCAAGGAACCAAATACGAACGCAAGGGCCATGATCGGCATGATGAGCACGGTCAGCGTTCGTGAGGCCCGATACCAGAGCTCTGACTCATACTGCGAGGCATCGAGGTTGTTGCGTTTCAGATAATCGATGTACACGATTAGTCCACGCGCCGAGAGACTCAACGGCTTCGAAATCGAGCTGCCCAGCAGCTCTGAATTCACCTCGAAAGACTCGACTGCAACCGACGATTGCTCAACCTGCACGCCGTCGTCCCTGAAGCGGGTCTCGCGCAGGTTCTCGAGGATCCAGTTGTCGTTGTCGTCAATTCCGGAATTCTCCGCTTTCGCGATCGATGCCAGTTCGTTCTCTTCATTGAAGCGGAACAGGTAAATGCTGCCAAATTCGAACTCGGCGTTGACTCGTTCAAGATGCAGATAAACCGGCCCGTCCTTTACCCATGTCTCGTTGCCCAAACGGGCATCGTCCTGCTGGTAACGTGCCTCCATCCGCATATTGCGTGCATACAGATCGAGTGGCGGTCCAATAAACTCGCCGACAAGCCCGGTTATAACGAGCATCACGAGCCCGGACAGCGCTACCATGCCGGACAACCGGATCACCGACAGGCCGGCCGATCGCATGACGATGATCTCGCTGTGTCCTGCAAGGGCACCGAGTCCAAGCAGTGATCCAATAAGCGCAGCAACCGGCAGCATTTCAAAGGCGAGGTTGGGCAGTCGCAGCGCGACGTATGAAATGACCTGCGGCGTCTCGTAACGAGCCTGCGTGTCGTCAAGTTCGGCAATGAACTCGAATAACCCGGCCAGAGCCAGAAGGACAACGAGCACCAGGGCCGTACTCGTAAGTATCGTACGCATCAGGTATTGACTGAGGATCGCCGTCACCGCCACAGCCTCCGGTGCCAGCCGTTTTGAAAAGCCAGCAGACCCAGCGTCAATAACAGCGCGCAACCGTGCACCCACCAGAGCCCCAGCGACGGAGAAATCGTCGCTTGTTCGATCCACGCTTTTGCCGCGCTCAGCATGTTGAGATAAATGATGAAGACGAGCAGACCGATCGCAAGGCGGCCATAGCGGCCCGAGCGCGGCTGACTCCTGCTCAGAGGAACGGCGAGCATTGCGAGTATGATCGTTGCCAGTGGAATGCTGACGCGCCACTGCATCTCGGCAATGTGTTCGAGCTCGCGGGAATTCCTCAGACGCGAGAATGACATCGCACGCGGCCTGGGTTCGGCGGTGCGCAGGCTCGGCAGCTGGTAAGGAATACCGTGCTCGGCGAATTCGACAACCCGAAACCGCGTCGTTCCCGGGATACCCTCGTAACGTCTGCCATTGTGCAGCACGAGCATGCGGATATTCGTGTCATCAGATGCAAGCTGCTCACCGCGCTCGGCAATCACGACCTCGACCCGTCCGTCGTCGGCCAGGCGCTGCATGAACACTTTCTCCATCTCCCCTTTGTCCGTCACACGTTCGCCGTAGACAACAGCCTGATCCGGCCCGAAAACCGTGAATCGCCCGGGCTCGATACTCGCCAGGTCGGCCTCGCGGCGAGCTTCCGCACCAATGCGATCAATTGCTGTCAGCGCCAGGGGGGCGCCTTCAACCGAAAGCCAGGCAACGCCCGCGGCCAGCGGGACCAGCAGCCACATCATCGGCCGGTAGATACCCGATGGCCCGACGCGACAGGCCATCATTGCGGGCATTTCACTGTCCCGGTACAAGCGCCCCAGGGCCAGCATGATCGACAGGAACAGGCCGATCGGAACGAGAATCGTCAGGTACTGTGCTGCCGACAGGCCGATAACGTCGAATGCCGCATCCTTGGGGAGCTTGCCCTTGGCCACGTCGCCCAGGACCCTCGCAAACTGGTTTGTCAGCAGGATCAGCAGCAGGACCATCGTGACCCCGAACCAGGTCATGGTGATCTCACGAAAAATGTACCGATCCAGAATTCGCGTCATCGGTGTCCGGGAATGGCGTGGCTGCGTGCAGCTGAAACGGTTAGACTACCGCTTTTATTTTGTTCGTGACAGTCCCGCACCCACAGCAAGGCACGCAGAATCTATGGAATATTTCACCTCTACGAGCAAACCCTCGCGACGAGCCGTTGATTGCGTCATCATCGGCATCTATGAACGCGGCAAACTGGGCGTCGCTGCAGACGACATCAATTCTGCCAGCAAAGGCGAGGTTCGCCGGCTGATCAAGAGCGGCGATCTTTCGTCAGAACTGGGTCAATCCGCGGTGCTGACAAAACTCGCCGGTGTCAAAGCGCATCGCATCGTTGTGGTCGGCCTGGGTAAATCGAGCGCTTTCGGCGCCCGGCAGTTCCGCAAGGCCGTCGCGGCTGCGGCAACAGTTATCACGAAGACCAGGGCGAAACAGGTGTTGAATGGCCTGACGCTTGAGACCGTTGCCAAGACCAGCCGTTACTACCTCGCACGGCACACCGCCGAAGCCTTCGGTGAAATACTGTATCGTTTCAATAAAATGAAAAGCGGTCGTCAACCGGCAGCCAGTCCTTTGAAAAAGATCGGCTATGCAATTGCAAAGCAAGCGGATGCGGCTGACATTACGCGCGGCGCTAAACACGGCGACGCAATTGCGGCGGGCGTCTCGCTGGCCAAAGATCTCGGCAACCTGCCGGCGAATGTCTGTACGCCGAGCTACCTTGCGCGTACTGCTAAAAAACTTGCGACAGGCAACGCCAAGCTGACAACCAAAGTGCTCAACGAGGCAGAAATGAAACGTCTCGGCATGAGATCCTTATTGTCGGTCAGCGCCGGCACCGAGGAGGCGCCCAAACTCATCGTAATGCAATACAAGGGAGGCGGCAGCAATAAGCCCGTCGTGCTCGTCGGCAAAGGCGTCACTTTCGACGCCGGCGGTATTTCCCTCAAGCCCGGCCCTGGCATGGACGAAATGAAATTCGACATGTGTGGCGCAGCCGGCGTCATCGGTGTTATGGCCACGGTGGTTCAGCTCAAGCTGCCCATCAACCTCGTTGTCGTGGTACCCACCGTCGAGAACATGCCGAGCGGCACTGCAACCCGGCCCGGCGATATCGTCAAGAGCATGTCGGGACAGACCATTGAAGTCTTGAACACCGATGCCGAGGGAAGACTGATACTTTGTGATGCCCTCACCTATTCGCGGCGTTTCAAGCCAGCTGCAGTTGTTGATGTAGCCACCCTGACCGGTGCCTGCGTCATCGCCCTCGGCGCTCACCGCTCGGCCGTCATGAGTAATGACGATGCGCTTCGAGCCGAATTGGTTGCCGCGGGCGAACGCTCGGAAGACCTCGCCTGGCCCATGCCGCTCGGCGAAGAATACGCCGAGCAACTGAAAAGCAATTTCGCCGACATGGCCAATATCGGTGGTCGCCATGGCGGCGCCGTCACGGCGGCGTGTTTTCTCGAAAAATTCGCCGATGGACTGACCTGGGCGCACATGGATATTGCCGGGACGGCATGGAACAGCGGCACCAAGAAAGGCGCAACCGGACGGCCGGTGCCACTACTGGCGGAGATGCTGCTCGCGCGCTGTCGCGCCCTGCCCTGAGCAAACGATCCTCGAATATGGCAAGAATCGACTTTTATGTGCTCGAGCGCGCTGACGAACGCGCGCGGCATACGCTTGCCTGCCGATTGGCGGAAAAAGCATACCGTCTCAAGAACACGGTATACATACACACCAAGAATCGCGACGATGCCGTGCAACTTGACGCGCTTCTCTGGACTTTCCGCGACGGCAGTTTCGTTCCTCATGGCATCAGCGGTTCCAGCGACGAGTCGGAAGTCTCGCCCGTCATGATCGGCTGTGAAAAAGAAGGCATCGAGTCACGTGATCTCCTGATAAATCTCGATGACGAGATACCGCCATTTGCGGAGTCATTCCCGCGAGTCGCCGAGCTCGTAACGTCCGACGAGAATTGCCGGCTGTTGAGTCGGCGGCGATTTGCCGAATACCGGGACAAAGGTCACTCGATCCAGACGCACAAACTGTGATGGACAAGTCTTACCAACCTGAAGACATCGAACGGCGCATCTACGAGCGCTGGGAGAAGAATGGATATTTCGCGCCGCGGGGCGACGGAGAGTCTTATTGCATAATGATTCCGCCGCCGAACGTGACGGGAACCCTGCATATGGGTCACGCATTTCAGGATACGATCATGGATGCGTTGACGCGCTACCATCGTAT
>Ga0224497_10000498_pt1 | contig 26908 bp, 32 predicted proteins | sample SF_Jul11_sed_USG_4_FD_167970 | JGI IMG/M metagenome (GOLD analysis project Ga0224497, IMG submission 167970) | Sediment microbial communities from San Francisco Bay, California, United States - SF_Jul11_sed_USGS_13 | ecosystem: Environmental > Aquatic > Marine > Sediment | place: USA...
TAGATAAACACTTCAAAGCAATCCAACCTCCGATTTCAAATAAAGATAATTACCAAGCTTCATGTTTTAATTCTCATTCCTTGATTTCTTCAATCGTGGAATTGTTAAATCCATAGTATGTATTTTTTTTACCGTCTCGTAAATTTTAAATTTTAAATCATTTCAAATCACTAGATGAGGTGATGAATCTCATTTTGATTAGTACTGCGCTGGTAGCGATTCCAAAAATAATAATTGCAATTGATCCAAATTCAGGAACAACAAATGATTTTGTAGATGAGTACAATCCACCTGCATCAACCTCAGCAATATATGTTCCATTCAGTCCAAATTTCTCATTAATAATGAATTCTTCTGAAAATGTTCTATCAGAATTTGGCACCAAGGAACTAGTGCCAATAATATTTCCTTCTGGATCATAAACTCTAATATTGATTCCTTTGGTAAATGCTTCCTTTGAAAGGCAACCGAATACGTTAATGATATCTCCTTGACTATACTTTTCCTTATCTGTCAAAACCAAGACTGGATTATTTCCCAATATTTCTAAACAAGTTTGCTCTGGTTCCGGTTGGATAAAAAATTCTAATTTTGTGGACTTATTATCATATTTTGCTTCGACAACATATGTCATTTCTTTAGCAAATTCTTTGTATGAAGTACCTACCTGAAATGTAAACGGCCATGCAGTATTTTCAAAATATTCTACGGATTTTGAATCTGGAAATGTATTTATTTCTAAAACGATATTCTTTGTCTTTTTCTCAGATACAGTTATAGAGATAATTTCACCTGCAATAGGTACTTCTCCATAAAGATATCCTTCATATGTGATAATTTCACCATGCTCCACATTCCTTCTATCTGCATCCATTGCCATCAAACCACCCCAGGCAAAAGACGAAGGCATTATCGAAATTATCAGTAAAACTATTGATATGGAAATAATTTTTTTTAACATTTTTATCTCTCAAAATTAAATTCTACATTTATTTTATTAGGTTTCCTTCTATTTGTTCTGTGTTTCAATATTCTTAATTCATACATTTTCAAAAAATAATTTATCCTGGAAGTGGCGCCCAACCTCGAGTTATCAGTTTATGGTGTGTTTCTGATGTAACACAGACAAGAGTCGAGAAATCATGTTTTGCCAAAGGAATAAGATTTGGATTTTTACATACTCCATCATTTTCCATAGCCTTACTATACTTTGAAACAACAAATAGTCCTCCGCCTGATGAACTCGAACTTCCACCTGATTCTATCATGTGGTCAAAATATGAATAGGAATGGGGTCCAGGTTTTTCAAATGTTATTGTAAAGTTTACAATGATTGGAAACTTGTATTGGTTTGTCTGAATTGTTTTAGAGTCTCTGCTAGCAGACGTAGAGTGTGTGCTCTTAAAGCCCATAAACGGTGTTTTTGAATCCGATGATAATTTGTTTGGTATTCGCTCTACAAGATTAAACCCATATCCAACAGTTACATTAGCGTTTTCATATTGTGACTTATCACGCAAAACAACTTGTAAATGATATTCTTCCCCTACAAGTGGAAACATTATCCAATCCATTTGGGAGTTGAAAATGCCAGTCATTTGAGATATTTCTAATTCTTCTCGTACCTCATGATACGCAAATGCAGATTTTAAAATAACCACACTAAAAATTAGAATTAAAATTATTGTGCTTCTCACGAATTCTATTTCTCAGTTACACTTTTTATTCTTCCTTAAAAATAATTTTGAAACCTACTTTCAGCTGATAAATCGATTGAATGAATCTGGATATGACTTTATTTCAATTCTATAATGCGTCTTCATCAATTTTGGCATCACGATCTAAACTAATTTATCAATTTTATAACTAAAAACAATTTCATCTCCTTTTTCACCGGTGTTTGCAGTTTTTTATATGATGTTAGTGATGGTTTCCTTGTCCTTATCGGCACATAAAAGATCAATTTTTGATTTTAGGATATAGTTATGCGAATTGGTTATCAAACCACATGTTATTTCACTGAGGTATGTAATATCTATTACATTATAAAAATATTTTGCATATTTTCTATATTGCTGACATAATGTGATATATGGGACAAAATTAATATAATAATAATATCTAAAATCACTGTGCAACAACTCGCTGTTTTTGAGAATCATGGCAAACCCAAGGATCAAAGACAGGTTACCTATTTTTGTAGATTGTGCCGTCAATATGGGATCAAAACAAGAAAATCACATCTTCAAAATTTTCACGGTGCAAGTAGGGATACTGTTACTAAAAGAAGTAACAATGATTTGGTAAATGTAATCTTTGTTGAATCAAAATAAAAATTCATACACTATTGATTAAATCTAAAAAAAATAAAAAATGGATTATTGAACTGAGATAGATTTTTTCTTTGCAACAGAGGTTGGTTTTGATTTTGGAAGAATAATATCCAAAACACCATCAGTTAGTTTTGCTTTTACATTTGATGAAACTATATTTTCAGACAATGGTAATGTTCTGTAGAAAGAAACATGACTACGTTCCTTTCTTAGATAGTTTTTCTTCTTTTCTTCTGATTCTTCTTTGTGTTCTGCTGATACCTCAAGTGCATTATCTGTAACTTCAAGTTTTACCTCGTTCTTTTTTACACCTGGAACATCCATTTTCACTCTGAACTGATTTCCCTCATCGATTACATCACATGATGTTTGAGGCATGTGAGGCATTTTTGGAAGATGAATTGATGGAAATGATGAAAATGCTTTTTCCATGTCTCTTCGAAAATTTTCTATAGATTTGTCAATGTCCATCCAGCTTGATGTCATAAATGGTGTTATTCCTGCACTCTTTTTTGGAGTTTTCGATTTTGCCATGTCTTTCTTTTTAATTATAAATATAAAAACACAAAACACCATTCTCAATTTTGATTAAAATGATATTTTCATTGATTTATGGTCAAAATCAAAAATAAAAATCATGCAATATATTTAATAATTAATTTCACTTACTGTTTTTGCATTAGACTTTGGTTTGATGCAAATCACGGAAATGCAGGGTATTGACCTAAGCAAAGTACTTTGGTATGATGTTTATGCAATTCCGTGTTAAATTTTATACAAAATTAAATCTTGAAAAATTTATGAAAATGTTCTCCTTATGTTTTACTCTTCTGATAAAGAGCAAAACTCATTTTGTATTGAACAAAAAGTTCAATTGCTTAAAGTTAATTGATGTAAAATATTGTAAATCTACCAAGTTCTGCAACTCTGGTAGTTCTGAAAAATCCCCCAAATGGATCTGAGTTTTTAGTTTGACTCCAAAAAATTTAGAACAGATAGGGGTCCACGGGGATTTGAGTCTTGGGGTTTGAGGGGTTCATAGATTAACTGAGTTGTTTTTCTAATTCCTATTACCACGATAACATGAACTCCTACATACGTTCCAACCTTCAAGGGCCAAATTGAATTCATGTCAGAGTATCTCAGGGTTTGACAGTTTGTTTTAATTCCATACGAGTAAAAATGACGCCAATGGCTGTAGCAAACCACAAAGTGGAAAGTCTTGTCAAAATCACAAGTGAGGAGGCAACAGAAAAATCTAATCCTTGCCTTATCAAAAGAAAATCAGCCACACCTTCATTAACACCTATTCCTGCAGGCAAAAAGGAGAGAACTCCATATCCCAAGGAAGTAAAGTAGATTTGAGATGTCAAAAGAAAGCCCAAATCAACGTTTAGGGAAAGAAAAACAAGATAGACTGCTAAAGAGTCTATACTCCATCCTAAAATGCTGAAAAGCCAACCTTTGGTCATGCTTTTTGAACTTGTCAGAGTGGAAAACGACTTGGTGGGTTCCACTTTGGGAAAATTCTTTGAAATGAACTTAATTTTTAAAAGTCTAGAGTAAAAAGACGTGAAAATCCTTTGGCTTTTGAGAAGAAGATATGTCCCACCAAGGATGATGGCTGAAAAAATCATTAGGGAAAGGGAGATCGTGCTCGAGTATAACAATAAAGATACAAGAATTATCGATGTCCCTGCAAGCAAATCATGGTATCTCTCGATAAAAATAATTGCAATTGATTTTTCAGTAGGAACGTTAATTCTTTCTTTTAGATAAATAGATTTTATGAAAGTGCCTATTCCACCAGGAGTAGTAATTAGTGAAAGTCCTGCCATGTAGATTGACATATTTTGGAGATACGAAATTTTTTCACCCAAAGTATTCAGCAAATCTTTTTGACGGAGACTCTTTACTAAATGTGACACAAAACCTAGAGCAAAGATTAGAATCAGGAATTCCACTTTAATTTGTAAAAAGGATTCAAAGATTTTTTCAACATCTGAAACCAAGATAAACAGTATGTAGAAAAGTATGGCTCCAATTACAACCCACAAAAATCGCTTTTTAATTAAATCAATTAATGCCATAATCTATCTGAAAATAATTTTTAAAGACTAATTCAAACCTTAGTTTTTGTGTTGTTAATAACAACATTCATTTTTATTCTCATTGATCATTGATTTGATTTTGTTAGCTAGTGCATCAAGATCAACATCTGGCTCTGTAAAAACCAAAAAAAGATAATTACATATATTCATTGTTAGGATTGATGTTTTTTCTCTGTGTATTGTAGAATAGTTGAAGGTGCCAAATGAATCATCAAATTCTTTTCTAAAATTTGATTCTAAAGCAAATTTCATGTACATCGATCTTCGTCTTTCATTATTTTCATATGGAGTTACTCCCTCTTTGAATCCTCCTGCATACAAATTTCCAAAATTACTAATCAGTCCTGCAAATCTCACATTTTCAAGATTTCTAACCTTGTCACATAATTTCTGCATCAAAGTGGAGTTTCTTTCCTCTTGAACAACATTCATCAGTATCTAAATTACTTTTTATAATTTAAAGAGTTAAATTAAATTTTACTAGTGCTAATTTGCTATTATTGTATCTGTCGTTGTATTTTTAGATAATAAATTATTAAAAAATTAAAAGGGCTGAAATTTAAGGCCAGTAGCTAGAAGCACCCTGACGACAATTTCAATTGGATCCCATTACGGGGGATTTTGGGCCAAGTATCAGCTTAAGGCCTGAACTGGTCGTAATCAGGCGACAACGTAGCCTTTCATAGTTATTTTTCTAATTATGCTATTTAACTAGTGATAAAATTTGAGTCTAGTGGTAATATTTGAAAATAAATTTAATTGGGATCGTACTAAACCAGAACACCAAGAAATTGATGTCTGTGAAATTATTGTTTAGGCACTAGGTTGAAAATTATCACTTGTATAAATATTAAAACAAAAAAATTTTTGATATGGAAAAAAAGACACCATGTAAAATCTTTCCAGCAAATGATAAGAGGAGAAGTTCTAATGTACGATAAAATTTTGGTCCCACATGCGGGGACTTCTGCTGGAGGAAAAGCCTTGGAGCATGCAACAAAATTAGCAAAAATCCATGGTTCCAAAGTTACTATACTTCACATAGTTGAAAAAATACCTACCCCTTCTTCTTACGGGTTTGAGCTTGAGAGGAAAAAATGGGCAAAAGATCTCCAAAAGGCACAAGAAGAAATACAACATGAAATGAAAGAGAAATTTCAAAAACTAGCTAACAAATACCGATCTGAAAAAATCCAAATTACTGTTAAAATTAAAGAAGGATATCCCGATGAGGAAATCCCAAAAACCTCCAAAATAGGAAATTATGATTTAGTAATTATGGCAAAACGACGTAAACTGAGAGGTTTCAAATCCATTCTTAAACTTGGAAGTGTTTCTCGAAAGGTCCTAGAGCAAATCTCTTGTCCAATTATTTTAATCGATGGAGAGAAAAAATAATTGTTTATTATTCTCAAGAAAACTATCGGTACTACTGCCAAAGTGGTTGAGGATTATGGAGGATATGAGATAACGGTTACAGATAAAGAAAAGTTTCCTTGGTTTGATGTATTTTTATTATTGCTAGACTCGGGATTTCAAATATGGATCGATAAAAAAAACTCTCACATTCAGATAATGTCAAAACCAGAAGTAAACTAGAAAATGATTCCAAAATACATTCTTTATCCCATAATACTTGGATGCATTTCCTTTACAGTTAGTCTGGCTGGATTAAATGTTGAACAAATTGCATCAGTCACAATATTTGCTTCCCTAATTGTTGGAACTCTACTCTTTTGGAGATTCAGATTGGCATTTGCGCTTGTGGGAGTCGCTCTTATGCTAGGATTAGGTTTGCTCAATACAGAAACCATGATAGAATTTGCTGGATTTGACATGATATTATTTTTGGTAGGAATGATGATTGTAGTCGGATTCTTGGAGGAGAAAAAATTCTTTGAGCATCTTCTTGGCAAGATAATGAAAGGGGTTGGAGAGAATCCTGTAAAATTAATAGTTGTTTTGATGTTAATGTCTGCCTTGTTTGCAGCTTTGGTTGATGAGGTAACGTCAATTCTTTTCATGACAGCAACAGTTTTGCATCTTACTGGAAAGTTGCGAATAAGTGCAATTCCCTTGGTAATGATGACAGTATTTGCAACAAACATTGGAAGTAGTGCTACCGTTGTGGGAAATCCTGTGGGTGTATTGATTGCAATGCGGGCAGAACTTACATTCATGGAATTTCTTAGATGGGCCACACCAATATCCATCGCAGGATTAGGAGTGGCAATTCCTCTGTGTTTGGTGTACTTTAGAAAATACATAAAACATATGGGAGACGCCTTAAAAACACAGAAAACTGAAGATATTCTATTAGAAAACAATGAAACATCTGGAGTAGAGGTAACAATCCAAAAAGAGAGTTTTAAAATTCCATGGATAGTGTTTGTTGGAACAATTGCGGCACTTGTAGCCCACAGTCCACTAGAAGTTGCACTGGGTCTTGAAAAAAATGTGCTTCTTCCTGGAGTAGCTTTTGCTGCTGCGGGAGTTGTCCTATTTCTAAACCACAACAAGGCAAGGGAGATGGTAGAAAAAAGAGTTGACTGGTGGACATTGGCATTTTTCATCTTTTTGTTTGCATCAGTTGGTACAATGAAGATGCTTGGTGTTACTACTGTACTGGCAGAAGGAATGTATGATCTAAGTGGAAATGATGAAACAAATCTGTTTCTCATCTTTGTCCCAGTTACCAGTATACTCAGTGCTCTTATGGATAATGTCCTAGCAGTAGCTACATTCATTCCTGTGGTTCACGAGTTTGGGGATCTAGGCGTGGACAATTACCCGTTCTGGTGGGCGATGCTGTTTAGTGGGACTTTCTTTGGTAATCTTACACTGATTGGAAGCACTGCAAACATTGTGGCAATTGGAATGCTTGAGAGAAGAAAGCGTGGGAATATTTCACTTAAAGAATGGATAAAGCCTGGAGCAGTAATCTCCATTCCTACCATGATACTTGCAACAATTTTGGTATTTTTGCAGATTCCATTAATGCCATAATCCTTTCAATTTAACTTCAAAAACTACTCTTGATACAACCAAAAAGCCTATTCGATAGATTTTCAAAATAATCTTGATTATTTCTTATGTGTTTCAAGAATAAGAACCACTAAAGGGAATGGGTCCAAGTGGATTCACCCACCAAAATGCGGACAAAAATGGACGCAGATAGGCATGAAATTTAGGTTTCATTTTCCAATTGCGACATCCCCGTTATAGATTGAAACTCCTACAATTAATCTATGTTAATTTTTTCAAGTTAAACCCACATTGTTTCTTTAGCGAAAAATTAATCCTCACCTAATATTCCAATTACCTTTCCAGGAATATCCTTTAATCGACTTACTGCCAAAGTGCGCTCATATCCAAGATGTTTGAGGTTCATCGCAATCATTGTAGCTCTTATTGTATTTGGTCCTAAACCTATTGCAACCATCTTTATTCCAAGATTCTTCAAAGTTTTAGTCATTGTTCTAACTGCATTAGGATCTGAAGGTTCCCCATCAGTTAAGGTCAAAAAAATATTTGGTCTTTTTGATTGCAAAATTGGAAACATTTTTCCATAAACCTCAGCAAGCGGAGTTGATCCATTTGCTACAATTTGAGCCAATCTTTTAGCTGCAATTGTATTCCATTTTACATTCTCAGATTTTATTTGCCAACATACGACTGTTCTATTTTGTGTACTAAATGCATAAACTGAAAATTTTACTTTCAGATATGCTAAAACTTCACAAAGTGCCAAAGTTGCTTTTTTGTACTCTAAGGCATCTGATGATATACTTGATGAATGATCCAATAAAATAACAATTTTTGTTTTAATTGATTTTTTTACATCCGTAAAAAAGGGCTCGTGTCCTTCAATGTAATTTTCACTATCAAATTCATCACCACTTCTTAGGTGTTGCTCTTTCCATCCCGATTTCCATTCTTTGAATTTTATTTTCAAGCTATTAATCAAACTAATATCATAGATTTTTGTTTCATCTACATTATTTGTAGTTGGTATCTGTACTCCAATTATCTCAGGTGCCAATCCTTTATTATCACTTTTTTTGTTTTCATCCAAGAGTACTTTGTATTCATCGTATACATTCTCACCGCCAAGGATGGCTTCTGGATCAATTTTTCCAAAATCACCCTCCTTATTTTTTGAAATAATTGTTAAAAATTTCAACAATTCTTCTTTAGTTAATGCCATTCCTGCTTTCATAAAAGGTAAAGACACAGGGACGGTTAGAAGTGAGTCTATATCTAAAATTTTTATTATCTCACTTACCCTTTTTTCTAACCAATCTGTATCATGACCTTCTTTGATTGCCTCATCTACTATTTTTTGGGCCAATTTGGATGCTTTTTTAATATTTTCAAATTGACTTGATTGAATTTCACCCTTTATTGCTCCAAACATAAAGTATTGATAAAAGGCCTCAACAATTCTTGCTTTGCCATAAACTGTGTGTAATTGAGGTCTTGAAACAAGCATGTAAGAATAATTAAAAATAATTTCATCATCCATTCCTTGCCACATTTTTCTACCAAGATGTTCTACTCTTCTGGTTTCCAATGCGTTAAGAATAAATCCAAATGCGTGGTCATTACTAAGAATTTTTTTGCAAAATTTGATTCGCATTGCCTCATACCATAACGATGTTCTAAACTGTCTATATCTTTGAAAATAACTCCCAATTCTCTTTTCCATTGGAGTCAAAATTACTTTATTTTCAACTAGTCTGGTTTTAGTTTCCATTTTATCTGAAAATTCGACTATGACATTTTCTTTTTCAGACCATCTTCTAACTAAGAATGTAGCAATTTCCAATAAGGTTTCATTTCTTAGTTCTAAAGACTGCATCTAATTACCAAACATTGATGTTATGATGTCTTTTACCTTCTGATGTTCTATATTTCCCCATTGTGTGTATACATTTCCAAAAACTATGGTAGCAGCTTCTTTTGCAGACATTTCATTGTCTAATAATTTTCCAAACGCTATTGTCTCCCTTAGGCTTGGAGAATAAAATAATTCCTCAACAGCAGCAGCTTGTCGAAGTATATTTGCAAGCTTTATTCCTTGAATAATTTCTGGTACGTGGTTTTCTGAAACATATTTTTTTACAATTGACAACTCTATATCTTCAGGTGGATACTCTAAACTAATTCTAACTGGAAACCTGCTTAGCAATTGTGGTGGAAGTTCTTTTGTGCCACTATGTGATAAAGGATTAACTGTTGCAATCACAAACCAATCTTCTTTTGCCTTGATTATTTCCCCTACTGATTCTTTTAATACAATTTGTCTTCTATCATCAAGTGCCTCATCTAACCTCAATAACACATCAGCTTCTGCAGAATTAATTTCATCAAGATATAGCAGACTTCCTTCTCTCATTGATTTTACTAAAAGACCTTCATCAAAGCTAACAGTTCCATCTGTTAGAGTTTTGGTTCCTACCAAATGACTCTCTCTGGTTCTAAGACTAAAATTAATTGATTCGAGTTTCTTACCTTTGATTTTTGCAAAATCTCTTACCAAAGATGTCTTTCCAGTACCCTTTGGACCTATAATGATAACAAAAATGCCTGAATCGTATGCTTTGTTTAATATCTGAATCGAATTGTTCCAATCAAGATACGACAAATCTGACAAGTAAACATCAGTTGTTATCTACAATATTTAATTTTAGATCTAATTTCCAAATGATTCTATTTTTGCAAAAGATTCATCTAGTGTTTTGTGCAATGATTTATTCCATTCTTCAAATCCTGATGGATCTTTTGGATAATTGTAATAGTGCTCAACTAACCATTGATTTTTCCCAGATGTATATTTTAGCCCTTCTGCTACTGTTTTATTCATTATTCCTCTGATGATCATTCCAATTTTTCCTAATCCTGAAAAGTCAGGATGTTCCCCTTTGCTAATTGATTCTACATCAAGATTTCCCAAAAAGTGTTTCATTCCATAACTAATTTGCTCATTTGTTAATGTTTGAACAAGCCTTCTAAAAAGTTCCAAACCCGCAGTCTTGTAACCGTATTCCTTTATGAAATCAAGATTATACTGCCAAAGATTTTTTTCTGAAACATCGTTTTGCTCAATTGCTTGTACTACATTATTTCCAATAATGGTTCCAGCAATAAGTGCAGGACCAATTCCACCTGCATCAATTGGTTTTGGCATCCAAGCAGAATCACCAACCATCATGTATCCACCTGATACCATGCAATCATTCTGTCTTCTTACTGAAACTTGAAAAATCCCTGAATTATTATTAATGTCTTCAGGATCTTGTGACAACTTTGCATTTTTAATTACTTGGTTTCTCTGTAGGTATTCATCCATTAATGTCTGGACGTTGTCTTTTTTACCCAACCTGATGTTTCTTTTCTCTAGTAATGTCTTTTCAACTCCTAAACCAATGTTGACCTTCTTTTCCCCTTTTGGGAAAACCCAACCATATCCTCCTGGCGCGATATCTTGATCTAGGTGAATAATACAATAATTTGGATCAAATTCTGTTAATTCTTTTTTTTCTGGTTCAAAATACATAATGTATCTTCCAGTAGATTCCAAGTCTCGTCTATCGATTCTTTTCTCAACCTTGGTGGAATTCTTCAGAGTATTTCGAAGCATCGATGTTACTCCGGTTGCATCAACTACAATTTTTGCAGTTTTTTTGTAAGGTAATTTGGTTTTATTATCAATTCCCTGAACTCCCACTACTTGTTGGTCATCATAGATTAAACCTGTAAGATTAATTTCAAAATCAAAATCCACTCCCATTTTTTTTGCTCGTTGGTTTTGTATCTCTGGTAATTTCTGGCGGTTTAGCATATATCCTGCACCATCAAACGGAATGGCCGTTTGTTTATCTGGAGAAAATGCCATAACCCCCTTTACATCATGTTCAATTTCTGGTCGTGTCCACTGAACCTTGATTCTTTTAGTCATGTAATCAACTGCTTCTTTTGAGCAGGCATCTCCGCAGGTCCATCCTGATAATGATTTTCTACCAGGATACATCTCAGAATTTCTATCAATTGAAAGAATTTTCAAATTTTGATTTGAATAATGAGCAATTGCCTGAGCTGCAATAGTTCCAGTTAGGCCACCCCCGGCTACTATTACATCGTAGTCTACCACATTAGGAACCCTCGTTAATCCGTATTTAAAATAATACTTTAGTTACATGTGGTGAATTGTATGTTATTTTATCGATTTGAAATTGGGTCGGTTCGTCGCGGCGTCATCAAGGCTTTAGCTCAGACTGGAGCGGCTATTATCTCCTCATTCCCGAATTAAACCAACAAATTATTCCTATTTAATCTAGTAGAGTTAACGAAAAAATTTGCTGAACACCTTGATGGTGTCTTTTTTGTTGTAAACTGGAGTATGAATTTTTAATTTTATTGCTTCTTTTTCCATGAATGTAATTTGTCCTTGAACAAATTTCTGTTTATCAAATCTAATATGTAGACTTGAATTCTCTGTTCTTTCTTCTATTTGGTCTATAATCTCATTTTTTTGGTGCTCTGATAGTAATCCTACAAATTTTTCTAAAAACTGATTTGCAGGTTTTTTTGTGATTTTTGCCCTAAGAACTGTTATAGGATTCTCAAAATGACCAGTTATCTCTGAGGATGAAAAAATTCCTTCCTCTAATTCAAACATTTCATTAAAAGACCTGAAAAATTTTACAATATCTTCTGTTGCATGAATAATCACATCTATTGTAATTTCTAATTTTACCATTTTAGGGCTATAGTTGAATTGTTATCTGCTTATGCTTCAAGTAATGCTATTTCTTTGTCTGCAGTTCTAATCAATTTAACTTTCTCCAATCCCACATGTCTTATTCTGATTACTTTCTTTGTTGCAGCCATAATATCTGAATTAATTTTGCCATAACAGGTAGCTTGGACAAATTGATCAATTTCCATTTCTGGTACAGTTTTATTGATGATATCTTTTGCAATCAATCTTAGATCATGCTTACGTGAAGTGTTTAGCTGTCTATGTGTAAGAGCTATTACTTTAATTCTAAAAATATATCCATCTTTAGTTTTTGCATCTATGATGAAATTTATTTTTGATGAACCTCGTCTGACTAAACTTCTCAAAAATTCTTTTGAATATTCAAATCGTTTGAATATCGTACTGGCTTTATCGTTCTCTACCTTATCGAGTTGAAAATACATTTTGTATTGATGTTGTGAGGGATCTCCTTTTAGAATATCATACAACGTAACTTCTAAAACTCTACCACGGGCATTTTCATCATCTGTGATTGGAACGTACGCTATTGGAACATTGTTAAATGAATCCGGAGCATTAACTGTAATCCATTTCTTTTCTCTCCACTTGTCTTTTACTCGACCTTTTCTACGTGCCAATTATTATCGACCTTTGAACCCAAAATATAAGGGTATGCGACTAGATGGTTTTTTGACCCATGTATTTTTGCAAAACACCAGGAATGGAAATTTGCCCATCTTTATTTTGAAAGTTTTCCATAATTGATACTAAAACTCGAGATGTGGCAACAAGGGTGCTGTTTAAAGTATGCAAGTATTGAGTTTCTTCATTGGTTTTCTCTCTATATCTTATCTTTAATCTCCTTGCTTGAAAATCCAAACAATTAGAACAAGATACAATTTCTCTATAAGCACTTTGACCTGCCATCCAAGCTTCGATATCATATGTTTTTGCCGAAATTTTCCCCATATCTCCTGAGGAGAGAAGCATGACTCTATAAGGAATCTCTAATTTCTGATAAAATTCCTCCACAATTCCTAACATACGTTCATGTTCTTTCCATGAATCTTCAGGACGTGTAAATACAAATTGCTCAATTTTATCAAACTGATGTACTCTAAAGATTCCTTTTTGATCTCGTCCATGGGCCCCTGCCTCTTTTCTAAAACAAGGACTAACTCCAGCATATCTTAATGGCAAATCCTTCCCCTCAATTATTTCTCCTGAATGCATAGCAGCCATGGCGTGCTCTGATGTTCCAATCATGTAAAGATCCTCTCCCTCAATTTTGTAAATTACATCCTCAAAATCATCAGTAATTACTGCTCCCTCCATAGATTGATGATTAATCATGTAGGGTGGTTGAATCAAAGAATAACTTTTCTCAGCTAAAAATTCTAATGCATATTGAATCAATGCTTGGTTTAATCGTACCAAGTCATTTTTCATGTAATAAAATCTGGCTCCTGCTACCTTGGCAGCCCTCTCAAGATCAACTAAATCTAATTTTTCAGAAATATCGATATGATCATTTATTTTGAAATCAAATTTTGGGATTACTCCCCAATTTTTTATTTCCTTATTTGCAGAACTATCCTTACCAATTGGTACTGATGAGTGAACAAGATTTGGAATTGTAAAAATTAGGTGTTTGTATTTTTTTTCTATATTTTCTTGTGAAATCTCTAGATTTGATAATTCTTTAGAGATACTTTTCATCTGTTCTAAAATTGTGGACGTATCATTCCCATCTTTCTTTTTTTGTGAAATTTCTAATGCTATCTGATTTTTCTCTTTTCTTAATTCATCAGTTTTCACTATGAATTCTCGCCGTTGCTTATCTACATTTATCAGACCCTTTAGATCAAAATCAACATTTCTTGATTTGAGCATCTCCTCTATGATCTGCGGATTTTCTTTGATTAGTTTTGGATCAAGCATTATCCAATTACCTTCAAGGAAACTTGTACATGGGCTAAAATCTCATCAATAGTTCCAATCAATTTTTTCATACTATTCTCATTTTCAAAATTAAAAACTACCTTGTTATCAATATTCTCAACATTAAGACTTAATCCTTTTGGGAAATTCACATTATCCGGATCAAGGGCTTTCTTTACGGCCTGAGCCGTCTCTTTTGTTAAATTATTAAGACTAATTCTAACTTGACAGGTTAATGACATTTACATCTAAATAATCTAAAAAGTCATTTAATTTGTCTTTAGTTATTTTTGCCCCTGCAGCAGCATTATGCCCTCCTCCAATACCATCAAATTTCTCGGCACCTGTTTTCATCAATTCACTTAGATTAATTGGTGATTTACATCCAAACGATTTCCTTGATGAAAACTTGATGGTATTTCCCTCTCCCTTAGTTCTTAAAATAACGATTTTTCCTGAATTTTTTGGAGATCCGGCAATCAAGGAAGATATTGTTCCAGTCATGGTTTCAGGGACTATTCCCTCACCATTGACCATGATGCAATTTTGGTTTTCAGAGATTCTCCATCGCTCATTAGTTAAAACGTTCATGTATTCTTTGATTAATTTCCTATATTCTGAAAGTATTCTTTCACCTTCATCTAGAATCTTGGCTCTATCCCCCATGCATATTGCCATCCCTACTCCCGATTTACTGATTCTACCGCAAGAGTTTAACATGGTTGAAAATTCTCTTCCATCTCGCAAAAAACTTCGTCTATCTTCTCTTGGAAAAGTGTATGTATATCCAATTAATTCTGACATGATTTCTGTGGCATTTTTTCCAGTAGTAAATTTGGAGATTTCTTCAATAATGGTCCTTTTTTCATCCTCATTTAGCTCTGCTGGAACTCTCCATCTACCTCCATCTTTTAGTTGAATTCCAGAGGAATTTAACAGCGATAAACAAGTATCTCTATTCCAAGTCAACCCCTCGATAAATGGCTGGGAAGTAAATGCAAGAGCTTCTGGAAGTGATCTAGTTTCTCTTCCCACTAAAAGTAAATCAAGGTCGATATCCAAAAGCCCCAAGTCTTTGGCCGTATTGGCAATTTCGAAATTCTTACTTGTAAATGATTTTCGTTCTCCTTGATCTTGTCTATCTCCCAAAGCTGCTACTACTGCCAAGGCAGATAAATCTGAATTTTTTTCATCAAGAGACATCGCAGCTAAATAGGCCATACCACCTGCACAAATTTCAGTTCCTCCATCTATTCCATATTTCCACGCATTGATGACTCTTGGATTATCATGTTCATATTGTAATATTTGATGATGATCAAGGATTATCCACTCTTCTCCTAATGATTGATCTAAATTATTTGCAAATCCCCCCCCAAGATCTGTTACAATGTGAAAATCTCTAGAATTTGTTTTTAGTGAATCAATTACACCTTGACTAAACTCTTTTGAGGTACGGACAGTACAATTTGCCCCTGCTCTAATCAAGGCCTTGGTGATAATACTACCTGATGCTAATCCGTCACAATCAATATGTGTAGTAACTGAAATTGATTTTTTTAATCTTATACATTCAGAAATTTTATCTTTGAAAAATGAAAGAGACTCGTCTAAAGATGTTGTCATTATTCTAATTGAGCAACCACGGATTTATATTTCCAAGTTTGAGGAATTCGATCTATTCTCTTATAATATACCGATAATCTGTGGACTTTTGCTTCAATTAATTCCAAGGATCTTACATTTCTATTATCACCTTTGTTTTCCTTGAGGTGTTTTTGAAGACCTACTGCCTTATTCACAATATTTTCAAGATCCTCTGGCATTTCTGGCATGAGCTTATTTTCTTCTAAAATCTCACCGATACTTTTTTTCGTGATTGGCTTTATCAGGGGAATTGAATGTTGATCTCTTAATTTAATTCCAATTTGACTTGGGGTTAAACCATCTTTTGCATACTTAACGACTAGTTCCTCTACTTCTTTTGGACCTAAGGTTATCCAAGAAGGAGCACGTAAGGTTGCAGGTCTAATAGAGTGCGACTTTCCATGTCTGTGAGTATGCATTCTTCCCATGGGGCGCCTAAATATGAAACAAAATTAAACGTTACTTATTCGGAATTCGTACATATTTTTCGAATTTTGGAGTTTAGAATAAAAGTTAAATAACTACACTGGTTTCAAAACGACAGGTAAACGGTATGAACAATAAAGCACTATTAGCAGCATCCTTAATTGCTGTATTTGTCGTAGGTACCTTTGGTGCAAGCTCACTAGCATTTGCACAATACATGGGTAACGTAGGTTCAGGCGGAGAAACTGGATCATATACCTTAGAAGAAGCATTAGAGATTCAAAAAAGAAGAGTTGATGCCGCAAAAGCAAATCCAGCTTCTGGATCAGGTACTCCATATCTTGATGCAAGCGGTGTCGGTGGAGCCGCAGTAATTTCTGCAGCAATCTTCGGTGGTATAGCAGGAGCCTTCTTCATTAAAGGTAGATCTGGCAAATACGCAGCAATGGGCAGAGGATAAAAAATACCATTTCTTTCTCTTATTTTATTAGATAACTGACATCGTCACAGATCTTCATACTGATCTCGTCCTTATTGATAATAACAGAAATCTATATATCGTAGAAATTTAGCCAAATTATACATGACTCCTATCGTAGGAATTTTCCTAAACATTCTGTCATCAGTAACAGGACAATTAGGACCAAACTACGACCCATTATTCTATGATGTAATGATTTACATCTTTGGAACCATGATGTTCTCAATATTCCTTTTAGGAATTATCTCATTCTGGTTACGTGTACACGGCTGGTCATACAAAGACAACCGTGAAAGATGGGTTGATGAATTAGACAGACACTTTGAACGAGAAGGTATCGGTCTTATTCCAGACAACGGCAAGTACTGGTAAAATACATACCACTATTCTTTTCATTATTTTTGATGTTTTTAAAAAAGTACTTTGTAGAATAATTTTTAGACTTTGAAAAATTATTTTTCTGGGAGGAAATCAGTATCTTTTGATTCATCATAAGCCTTTGAGGTGAATTCTGCTATGAAATGATCACCATCTCGTAATGGTTGGTTGATAAATCTCTCTGATATCTGACCGTTAACTGACACCGAGGATTTGGATTGATCCATATCACGTAGAGGAAAGTCCCACATCCACAAAAAATGTCCAATTTCAAATGGAAATTCCTCCTCCCATTCAGCATAAATGGTTCCATCATCAGTTAACGTATACATGGTTTTCTTACAATTCTCTGAGATTCCAATATTAGCAGGAATGTCTGCCTTTTCTCCATCAACTATCAAGTCTAAAGTTACTTTGATTTTGTACGGTGTGATTTTATCATTAATACATACTTTGAGAGGATCATTTGGATTCAATACTGTTTGAGCAACTGTACTGATTGCCGCAACAGATATGCCGATAATAGCTGTCATTATGAGAAATTTTATAGTCTTTTTTCTCTTATAGGGATCCCCCATCCCAGGCCATTTCATGTGGAATCTCCTTGAAGATTACTTAAAGTCGTTTCCCTAATCATCCATTATCTCAATTGTATCAAGTTGGTCTTGGTGGTCTGCAAGGAAATAAGTGATTGAATCAGAATCAATTTCAAGCCATTCGGATTGACCACAAAAGGGCAAAAAATCTTCAATAAAAAGATCTCCTGGACCAGTAAGTCTTACAATAAATTGTTGTTTTTTTGATTTTATCTCAAATGGTAATTTGAGGACTTTACCTCTTTTTTGATTCTGGATGTTTACTTTGTATTTGTCATTTCGAAATTCAACTTTTCCAAAAAAGTAACTCTGAGAAATATCTAACTTGTTTATTTTAAAACTTAGCACAAACCATCTGGTTTTTACTAGCAGATAAAACTTGATTCATTCGGTCTTACGTAAAACGTGATTGGATTAAAATTAAAAGGAAAAAGGTGGAATTTAAATTACTTGCCAGGGTCGTGTTGCAAACGTGATTACATAACCGACACCAATAATGATTGATTGATATGCGATGTTGGTATATGGAATTGGTTTGAGAATTGGGTCCCCTTCGACAACCACTGTTTGACCTGGACCTAGTCCTGGACCTACCTGAGCAACATTGAGTTGTGTGTGTACGTGATATACACCTGCTTCAAGTGCTTTTGCAGATAATGAGTATTCTACGACAGAGTTTCCTGCAATGTCAAAGACATTACCTGGTGGGTCTCTTGCCAACATTTCCCATCTATTTCCTGCATTAGTAGATTCTGAGAAAATGGAAATCCATCCTCTAAGGTCTCTTTCTACAAGACTAACTAGTGTACCTTGAACTGTCAAAGTCTCGCCAGTCTGTAGAGATTGTCTATTGAAGGTTTCATCTTCTATTCTGATGAAACGACTCTGGAGTTGTGCTTGGACACCGTGTGCTTCTGCGCTTGGAAGAATTGTTTCAACCCAGTTGAAACCAAGGCTTCCTAATGCTAGTACTACAGCAAGTCCTAATACGATAATCTTTTTTTCGACCATATTTATCCCTAATAGATTGAAAAATAATATACATCGTTATATGTTTTACCTTAATGCCGAGGATCGATTAAAAATCTATGATTAACATTAATGATATACATTGAAATCACTAAAAAATAACTATAATTATTTGAATAATTTTATTTTTAATAGATATATTTTAAAAAATAATACTAAAAATAATTAAAAATTTACAATAAATTTCTGAAATTTGAATATGTTCATTTATATGCTAAATTAACATGTTATGTATTATGGCACAGATGCCCGCATTAATTCCAAAAGAAGTTGAGATCCAGAGACTAAAGAAAATCTGGCTCATGGTTATAGCTTTGGGATCTATTGCAGCCTCAGTAGAAGTCGACAACTTTGTTGATGGCTCTCTACATCAAACATCTATCAGAGATAGCGCATTTACACCAGCACACTGGTGGCTCTATTCTCACTTCGTTGCATTACCACTCGGATGGGCGGCATGCGCAATGTATGATAGAAAAATTCCCGTTCTCAGAGGTCCAAATAATTCAATAAACACTGGATTAAAGATGACAATTCTAGGTTATCTTGCAACCATGTTTACAATTGGAGTCAATGAGATGTGGCATTTCTGGTTTGTAGAGGAAATCTTTGCAGTACCAAATCACTGGATGTTCAACATGGGTGTTGTAGTAGCATTCATGGGAGCCTTGGCATATGTCGTTAGAGTATATGCAAGACTCGTTGAATTAGGAGCAGAAACTCCAGGTGAGAATCCGTATGTGGCAGAGATGTACAAGATGGCCCTAGAAGGCAAATTGTACAGTAGATCAATTCCATAGTTCCTTAAAGTGCAAAAAGCACACTTTTTTCTATTTTATTTTTAAAGACGCAGATCGTACCATGCCATTAATTTAAGAAAGACTTAAAAGGATTCTGAATATTATAAATCCAGAATGACTCTTCCTAAAGGATTCGGTTCTGGCGGTAGCGGTGGATCATCAAGCGCTGACGTAGAACGAATGATAGGTAAACGCGTTGAAAACATGACTGGTATGATTACTATATCATACCTAGCAGCATGGGGAGCTACATTTGGAGGAACTGCAGCTGGATACTTCTATTATCCTTGGGCATATCCAACAAACAGTGGTCACTTTGCGTTCATAGTTTTGACAATTATCGAGGCAATTGGATACATCTTCTGTGTTAAAGTAATGCAAGAGGGTTCCAATAAGAATAGTAATGGTATAGTAGCCGTTACGATAGGTGCTACCGCTATAGGTACGTTCTTAATCTCGATGTATGTCGGTTATTAGAAGGTCAATCCTTCAGAAATCTTCTTTTTCATTTTAATTTTAGTTAACGATCTTCAGTACTCTCTAAAATTTTATATAGTGACTCTTTATTCAAACTCTTATGGTCTGGTTAAGACGATGTACTCACTACTTATTCATAGTAGTAGTTGCAGTTAACTCAACACTGTTGACGATTAACGCAGGAGACTACATTTTCTATACCGACTGGGCTTGGACTTCGTTTACGGTATTTTCAATATCTCAAACGTTGATGCTTGTTGTAGGTGCAGTATATTACCTCACATTTACAGGTGTTCCAGGAACAGCGACGTATTACGCCCTTATCATGACAGTATACACTTGGGTAGCAAAAGGTGCATGGTTTGCACTCGGATATCCATATGACTTCATTGTCACACCAATATGGTTACCATCAGCAATGTTACTTGATTTGGCCTATTGGGCAACAAAGAAGAACAAACATTCGTTGATACTGTTTGGCGGAGTACTTGTAGGAATGTCGTTACCGATGTTTAACATGATAAATCTGATAACAGTGGCAGACCCACTAGAAACGGCCTTCAAATATCCAAGGCCAACATTACCACCTTACATGACGCCAATAGAACCGCAGGTAGGAAAGTTCTATAACAGTCCTGTTGCTTTAGGTGCTGGTGCTGGTTCAGTCTTGGGAGTAACGTTTACAGCATTAGGTTGTAAGCTAAACACCTGGACATACAGATGGATGGCCGCATGGTCAAAGTGGGACTAAAACCCAATCTTTTCCTTTTCATTTTATTATTTTGATTTAAAGTATTTTCAGCTCAAATTTGCTAAAATAATATTGCACATATTGTGATCTTTTGTTGCCTATTTTGACGATATGTAATATCGTAATAACTATCTGTGAGACAGCAATTTAATCAAATTTTAGTAACTCCCAAACCGTTTGTAAAATGGGCAGGAGGAAAGCGACAGTTAATTCCAATTTTAAATGAAAACTTGCCAAATACAATGGGCACCTACTATGAACCCTTTTTGGGCGGTGGTGCATTATTGTTTCACATCCTCAAAGAAAGAGAAGGGCAAAAATGCGGAATATCTGACCTAAATTCAGATCTTGTTTTGGCCTATACTACAATTAGAGATAAAATTGAATTGCTTATTGAATCTCTAAAAAATCACACCAAAAACTATCAAAAAAACTCAAGATCATATTACTACTCTATTAGAGAAAACAACCCAAGAAGCGCTGTGGAAAAAACCTCTAGATTGATTTTCTTGAATAGAACTTGCTTTAATGGTCTTTATCGAGTTAATAGCAGAGGACAATTCAATGTTCCCCTAGGAAGGTATACTAATCCAAATATTGTAAATGAGGAAAACCTCCGTTCAGTCAGTCAAGTACTACAATCTAAAAAAATTTCCATAAAGTGCCGAGATTTCGAGGCTGTTTTGAATGAGGCAAAAAAAAATGATTTAGTTTATTTTGATCCACCATATCAACCAGTAAGCAACACTGCCAATTTTACTAGTTATACCAATAAATCCTTTACATCAGATGACTTGAAAAGACTCGCAAAATTATGTTTGAAATTAGATTCAAAAGGATGCAAAGTAATGTTATCTAATTCGAATTCTCAAGAGGTAGCAGATATGTTTTCTGAAAAACATTGGGGCTTTAAAAAAATAGAGGCAAATAGATCAATTAATTCAAATTCTAAAAAACGGACTGGGCACTACGAATTGCTAATTAAAAATTATTAAAGCTTCGAACGGGATCTGAACCCGCGACCTTTACATTACCAATGTAACGCTCTACCAGACTGAGCTATCGAAGCACAATAAATCGCTGTTGAAAATACTTATAATTCTTCATCCTCCTTACTTGGTCCTCTCTAAACTGTTAAATTTCCCAGATATTTTTACCATCTTGGAGGAGTAATCAAGCCTGGCCAAAGAAGGCATACAATGCTTTTGGACATGCAGGACTTAAGATCAAAATATGGGTGATCCTGTCTCTCAGGAGTTCGTGGGTTCAAATCCCACCTCCTCCACTGCTCTATTTTGGATGCTTTATGCCTCTAGAATTAAGAACTTCATATACATCTGGCAAGGAAAAAACAAAACCAACATGCACACAGTCCTTTTCCTCACAAAGCTGGCAAAATAACTCGCCTTTTTGAACGGCCACCTCAGCAATTCGATTTTTAATATTATCTTTTAGTATCACCCTATCATCATCAACAGAAATTTTTTCAATTTTTGGAGCATATCTGGCAAAAGTCTTGTCTTTTTGCATCATCTCTTCTAGCATGTAAGTAACATAACCTGAAAAGCTATTGACGCCTTTCATTGTAAGATCTGTTTTATTTTTTTGATAAACTTCTTGGAATTTATCATAAACAGTCTCTGATACAGTTATTGATTTGAATCCGGCTTTTGGCAATTTACTTTTCCTTACCGTACAATAAGGTACCCAACTATTTATTGTTTTATTTCCTTATAGATTATGTCCAAATCAAAGAAAATTAGTCTTTATACAATAGGATAATCCAAAAATAATGTGGGCAGATCATACCAAATTGATGAGCTAAAACAAAATCTCATCGAAGTTCTTCGAGACTCTAAAATGGGCATGTCAGGAATTGAAATTTCAAAAAAACTGAATTTGAATAGAATTACCATGACCAAGTATCTCAAAATTTTTGCTGCAGAAGGTTTTCTAAAACAAAAAATTGTGGGAAATACGACCCTCTGGTTTTTGGAATCTGGACAAGAGACATTTAGATTCCCTGATGATTACTTTAAAGTTGAATCACAATTTTTAGAATATTTGATCAAGGGATCAGAAAGTCAGGTTATTTCATTAATTAAAAATTGCCTTCATTCTGAAGGGTCTGTTTATAATTTAGTAATTGAGGTGATAATCCCTGCTATTCGGCACATTCAATCTCTATATGATGAAGGAAAAATTGGTAATTCCGAGGCAAAATATCTAGAAAACATCATTTCTAAATCTATCCACATTTTACAACAGATTTCAGTGGAATCAAACCCAAAAAAGAAAATCGTCATACTTTCAGGCGATCCTGAAAATACATTGTTATCAGAAGCCGCCTCTGCCTCCTTTCACTCTAATGAATGGACAGTTTTTCATTTAGGTGATATGTCTTCAGCAATTAATGTATTATTTGATCTTGATTTTCAAAAATTAATTAGTAAAATTTGGAAACAAAAATCCGGAATATTGATAGTTGTAGTTTTTTCAAACATCAAAGAACGTCTAAATTTCTTTGCTGATTCGATAAACCCAATTAAACTGAAACTAGGCAAAAACATGCGGTTAGTTTTATGTGGAAAAATGGGAAAAAAGGCAAAATTCGAATGTGATTTACAAGTTGATAATTTTGAGAATGTTAGACAATGGTCTGAGACAGTTTATGAAAATTTAAAATAATTAAGTGGGCCCGGTGTGATTCGAACACACGACCTTTCGATTTCTGAATAGTTTATCAGTCGAACGCTCCAGCCAAGCTGAGCTACGAGCCCGCATTCAACCCTCTCGGCATGAGTCATTTAAGTTTAATTTTCTTTCCACTTGATTGAGCATCCAATAGAAGGGTCAAAATCTTTTTCGATTCTTTCATTTGAAAGCATCTTTTCTATATTGATAATCATTGTTTTTTCTGTAGCAGTATCATCTGGCTTCATTGCATTATCTATTCTGCCATGAAAAACTAATTTCCCTTCCTTATTGAACAAATAAGGATCTGGAGTACACATAGCCCCATATTTTTTAGCAATTTGTTGAGTTTCATCCACCAAGTAATCAAACTTTAATTCTTTTTCCTTTGCAGTTTTCTTCATATTTTCAAAACTGTCTTCAGGATAATCTCTTGAATCATTACTGTTGATTCCAATAATGGCGATTTTTTCTCCAAATTTGGCATACAATTCGTTAAGAGCATTGAATTTTGCTTTAACATATGGACAATGATTACACATGAAAATTATTAAAATCCCTTGATATTGCTTGTAGTCACTTAATCTGTGATTTTTGTCATCTATTCCTAGCAGTTCAAAATCAGGAGCTTTATCACCCACTTTTAGTTTCACTTGGGATTCTAATAATACCATAAAAAAACAAATTTTTTTTTCAAATAAAATTCTTACCAAGAAGACAACAATTAAAATCCACACACTAGCCAGTCTTCATGTGGGCTGGTAGTATAGCCTGGTAGTATACCCGCCTTGCACGCGGGGGGTCATGGGTTCAAATCCCGTCCAGTCCACTTCTTTTGAGATCGATCTTTTCTAAATTTCATAATCCAGGATGGATTTAAATAGGATAAGTTTTTGCTTTATCATATGACAAGTGCAGCAGACGCATGGCCTGTATGGATTCCTTTAATCGTGGGTTTAGTACCTGGTTTCATTTACTGGCTTGCAATCACCGCAAAGAAAAACTAGTAAACTTACTTTTTTTAATCTATTTTTACCCCTCACTAATCTAACCTAGGTTAAACGATGTTACCTTTCTTGTTGACTATATGATATACAGTACAAATTAATCTATAATCTAAAATAAAATTAATATGAAAAAAATTCTACTTTGTTTATTTCTAATTTTGATGTTATTTCCCCTCAATCATGGATTTTCTCAGAAATCTGATACTTTATCAACACTATCTGTTGCTCTAACTAGTGAATCCCCTTATGTCTACAAGGATGATGAAGGATACACTGTGGTTGTTGGAAATGTAATAAACAAAAATGAATTAACTTCTGTTGGCAATATCCAATTAAAGGTTAACTTTTATGATGAAACTGGAACAGACCCTCTAGAAACAATCAGAGGTGGGACTATTCTTGATGTAATCCCAGAATTATCAACTTCGCCATATATTATAAAATCAAATTCCCCTAATCCAAATATTACCTCCATCTCAATAATGCTTGAAAATTTTCTGCCTGTTCCCTCCAAATCACAACAATTGATTGTGGAATCAAACGAGATAGTCTTAGGTGAGAATTTACAATTATCGGGAATTTTAACCAATGGTGGCTCACCCATAACTGACACGTTCGTTTATCTTGCATTTTATGACTCATTTATTCCTCCCAGACTGGTAGGTATATCCTCTATTCCTATTGGAGATGTTGAATCAAATGGAAAAGTCGATTTTTACTTTAATGAGGAGATTAATAAAAACGCAGTAAGTTTTCAAATATTTGCTCAATCAAATGTTTTTTATTCTAATATTGTAGATGAAAAAATTCCTCAACAACTTACCAAGTTAGTGACTATCTCTGATGTATCTTTAAAGAATTCTCAGGGAAACAATCTTTCTGAAATTACAATAGGATCTACTGTAAATATTCAAAGTAATGCTTGGGTACAATTCTCAGCTGACCCATCATCAAATGAGACTCCTTATACTTACTACGCACAAGTTAAAAATTCTGACTTTCCAACCGTAGAATTTTTAGGTAAATCTGACGGCCGGTTTATTGGTACAGGATCACAATCCATATCAGTAGATTGGATTCCAGAACATAAAGGAATATTTTTTATTGAAACGTTTGTGTGGGATAGAAATCATGTGCCTATTGCAAATGAGGGGCCAATTGTTATACTAGTAGTTAACTAGATTTATTTTAAAATAAAATCTATTCAATATATGCAAAAATTTAGTTTAGTAGCTATGGGAGGAACTTTTGATTTTATCCATAAAGGTCACATCACTCTATTATCTGAAGCATTTTCAATATCTGCTAAAGTTATCATTGGTTTGACCAGCGATGACATGGCCATGAAAAAAGGAAAAAAACTTGAAAATGATTATAGTAAAAGATTAGAGATATTGATTAAAACCATTGAAAAAAATTTTCCTAAAAGAGAATTTGAAATTAGTAAATTAGATAATGATTTTGGACCTGCAGTTTTAGAAAAAGAAGTTCAGGGTTTGGTGGTAAGTGATGAAACTTCAAATCAAGGCAAGATTTTAAATCAAATCCGTAAAGAAAAAAATTTACCGCCAGTCCAAGTAATTACAGTTCCAATGGTTTTAGCAAAAGACGGTACTAAAATTTCAACTACCAGAATTAAAAACCGAGAAATTGACATTGATGGAAACTTATCACCAGTTGACTAGAAGATTATTTATGTTTGAGTAATTACAATAAAACAAAAATCTTGGGTTATCAACCATGCGCATTATTAACAGCATGATGAAAAAATTTGATACTGATATATCCAATCTTCAGAAAGGCCTACATCCTGAAAATCTTTCTTATTGGTATGAAAAAATAATTAAGGAAACTATAGAACTGGCACCTCCTTGGTTGCAAGATAAAATAAAGGTCGAACAAGATCAAATATTGCCTATGAAATTTAATCTTGATATTTCAAAAAGAGCTGTCAGATATTTTATGATTGCAGTTGATGATAATCTAGAAAAAATGCCTTATTCAACCAAACTTTATTTTTTAAAGGTACAAGAAATAATGAGTAGAGAGATGGACAAATCGTTAGTTTAATTTGCAAATCTTTTCATCTAGGCACAAAATAAAGCTCTAACTATTCATATCCATTAAGTATCTGTTATAGTGATAGTCTTGGAATTGCATGAGGTCAAAACTGGCAAAAAAAAATTTGGAAATAAAATAAGAGACATTAGTAGCAGTACTTCAAAATCATTTCGAAATTCCAGAGACGATAGAGGTTCACGATATTCCAGAGACGATAAAAGAGAGGAATCTACAACGGTAACTTGTTCTGATTGTGGCACTGAATGTCAAGTTCCCTTTGTTCCAAAAACCGATAGACCAGTATACTGTAGTGATTGTTTCAGACAAAACAAACCACAGGATTCAGGAAGTGATAGGTATTCCAGAGACGATAGAGGTTCACGATATTCCAGAGACGATAGAGGTTCACGA
>Ga0224497_10000502_pt1 | contig 26847 bp, 40 predicted proteins | sample SF_Jul11_sed_USG_4_FD_167970 | JGI IMG/M metagenome (GOLD analysis project Ga0224497, IMG submission 167970) | Sediment microbial communities from San Francisco Bay, California, United States - SF_Jul11_sed_USGS_13 | ecosystem: Environmental > Aquatic > Marine > Sediment | place: USA...
CCGACAGACCCCGGGACAGACTCCGTCCTAACGTAGAACCGAGGGATAGCAGCGGCAGGCTTGGTGCCTTGTAGCCATAGCCGCCCTCGCGCCTCCCCTTGAGCATTCCAAATCTTAGTTGGGGTAGCGACAGAGGCGGTGGTTGTGCCGTTATCAACCTGGCTCCCCCAGCAGGCCGTTGGACCGATAAACCGGTTGTAGCAGTGAGTCGTCCCCTCGTTGTCAGCCATGAAACTAAAGCCGCCGTACCCAGTGGTGCTACCCGGGGCAGTAACCCACTCAATCACGAGGTCCCGTCCCTCGCCCTCAAACTCAAGCTCATCGGTAATGAAGTAACCGAACCCAGCTGTGCCGTTCCCAGTAGAGGAAATCTCGAGGTAGTTCTCTGCCGTCTGGTTGGCGTTAGCCGAGGAAGTCACTTGAATGACGGGAGTAGGTGACCCCAGCGTCCAGCTGGCGGAGCTCTCGAACTGGCTTGTATCCGTACCGTTCCACTCCCACGCGGGGGAGCCAAGGTCACCAAAGGTGTTGATTGTGTTGTTGATCGTCGTGATGTTGTTATTGATGATCGTGACTTCGTCGCTGGTCTCGTCCGCCAGCGTGTTCACGATATCGACTAGCCCTTGGAGATTGGACAGGTAGCTCCGGAGCGAGTTGTCATGCTGGTGAAGCGCGACGAGCATGTCGTTCGCCCACCGGGACACCTTCTGCGGGTCCTTCCCGTCCAGGTTCTCCGGCAACGGCATGTTAGCCGGGAGCGGTGCTAGGGAGAACGCGGGCATTAGCTTGCCTGCCTCCTATGCGCCGTGCTCTCCGTGTCGCTCTCAATCGCCAGGCCCTCGAGTTTCCACGAAGACCCTGCAGACTCAATCTCAAGCACCGGGTAAAGACGCTCACTCCACGCATGCTCACGAGGAACCCAGTGACGGAGAGACTGAGCCCTAGCGGCTACGTCGCTAGACAGAATCTTGAGCTCGGTCCAAGGGGTAGCCGACAAGCTCGAGTGGTATTCGAACGTCAGCCGGTACAAATCCTCTGTGCTACGGAAAAGCCACTGCGCCGCTTCCCATGTCTTAGCAGCGTCCGGGTGGCCTTGGTGAGACGCGAGGAAACCCACCCGAGATACAAACGACAGATACTGCGTCGCAGCGCCGTTGACCAAGCCCGCTCGGTCCACCGTGAAGCTAGTGCCTCCAGTCACAACCACGTACAGAGCCCCGCTCTGCTCCAAAGCACGGCCCGCCACAAGTGACGCAGAGCTTGTGCCCGATGCGCCTGACATGGCGGAAAGCGTTACAGCGGAGCTGTTGTCCGCGCTGTAGTAGGTGTCGCCTGTTCGTTCCTCGTCGACGTCCCCGTCGGCAATGAGTAGCCGTTGGTTGGTGGCGTCGTAGGCGATGCCGTAGGAATCGATGAGCCACTTCACCCAGCTCTGCGTCTTGGTGTTCCAGACGTACATTGTTTCCGACTGGGTGCCCGTAGCTCCGGAGTTGGCAACGGTGAGCACGTACTCGTTGCTGGGGGAGTTCGCCGCAGCGTTCGGGGCGCCGGCCGTAGTTGGGTTAGCGATGAGGTTGACCTCGAAGCTTCGGAGCTCGTCGGTAATGAACGGGTCGGAAATCTCAGTGACTGAGCCGCCTTCCGTGATTGCTACCACGCCCCTATTCGTCCAGGCGTAGACCACGTTCTCGAGGACCTGCAGGGTGTTCGGAGCAATCAACACCAGGGACGGGTCGAGCACGTCTACTCGGGGGGCCTCCTCGGCGTACCGTGAAATCCGATACACACCCCGTTCGGTGAATACCATGATGCTATCGCGGAGAGCCTTCGCCCCGAGGATGGCCTCGTTGCGGTCATTCACGAACGCGTAGTTTGCGAGCGGCACAGCTTCCGGTAGGTCAGTCTTGCTCCACGCGAAGCCACCCGGGTCCGTTTCGGCTTCGCTAGTCAGACCGCTCGACACGTCAGGGGAAAACGAGGCGTAGTTTCCCTGATAAGTGGTAAATGTAAAATCGTTATCATCCTCGGAGTGCTTCTCGATCAGCAAAGTCCTTTTGCCGCCGCCGTCAGATTCCAAGATCGTCGCAGTGACGTTTAGAACGTTCTCGTTGATCGCTGTTGCTAGCGAGGCTGCCGTAATCTCCGCCGTGGAGACGGTCCCGCTAAACTCGGCACCGTTGAAGGCCTGGCTAAAAAACTGGTTGGTTGCGGTAAACCCAGGACCGCTAACCCCCCTGTAAGTGTCGTTCGAGTGGTAGAGCGGGGTGCCGTCTACCGTCACATGACCCCACAAATAGACGTTACCGGGACCGAACGTCGAAAGGGCATTCTCGCTTAGAGTCGCATCTGCTCCCGAAACCGACACGATCTGAGTGGCCGCTGGAAATACCGTGCCCGCTATCGCTGGGGGGTTTAGCCGCGCTGACGAGTCAATCACTGTGGTGTCAGTAGTTACATAGAGCCCTACGTGGACGTCAGAGTCCCAAGATCCCGACGAAAGGGTCAGCGTATTGGTGCCCGTTGTGATTGAGGCGGTCTTAGCGGAGTTGGCGAGGGACAAGTTGTTTTCGAGGGTCACCTCTATCCGATGGGGTAGCTTTAGATTGAAGTAGAAAAGCGATCGCTTGAAGTTCACCATGTCGTGAGCGGCGGGAGGCCGTCTGTTGGATCCCAGGATCCCCTGTTGACTGGGGTTTGTGTACAGGGACGCTCCCAGGGACGCCTCTGGGGTGACGTCGGTGAACTCTAGATAGTCAACCGTCGCTGACTGAAAGTCAGATGACAGTGCCGTCAGAGAGCTAGGCACCGTGACAGATGTTGCGAGGAAGAGTTCATCCTCTGGAGTAGTGCCCGATTCGGTCTGCCTAGACCGATACACCTCTACGACATCACCGGCTTTTACAGCGCCCGCCTCGGAAATCGTTGACCCAGCAACGTAGTTAGTGACGTCGTATAGACGGAAGGTGACCTGATAGCTGTCCGTGCCCGCAAAGTCGGACGCGTAGTGGGTTTCCGTCGGTGCACTTCTGACCATGTACCCGTTGGCGTCCTCCCTCACGAGGACAAACCGGTAACCCACCACATGGCCCACTTCTACAGCGAACTGCGTTGCGTTGATCGTACCTCCCACAGCTTGGACATTCGGCGGCAACAGACCCGCACCCACAGAAGTCGACCCCGTCAGGTCATCTATTTTCAGCGTCGAGCCGTGGTGCGTTAGGTAGGTGCTCCCACGAGCCTCTGCTGCCCTGGGCCCGATACGGAAAGGCGTCGGCGGTTTGAAATCGTCAGCCCCCGGGTACTGGGTGATTGAAAAAGCACTCTCGTCCGACTCTTTGATGAGCCGGAAGTACGGGGTTCCGGCGGTGTCGTAGACGTAGAACAGCGACTCGGTGGAGAGCGGTACAATCTTCCGTGTCGACTGGTTAGCACTGGCCGAATAGTTGAGCTTGAACCCTGGCCTGGGCTCAATCACCCCATCACGTCTGATGACGACGTTCTGGGCTTCGGCCATGGCGCCCGGAGGGGCGCTCGACAGCTCTGACGGGTCGGTGACCAGCCCCCGAGGTCGCAAAGTTAGCTTCCTCTGACTCACCTTATGCCCACCAGCCCCAGCCACCACGCTGACGGAGCGCTGAAGTGTGCGAGATTATCTTCTGCAGGGAGCCTTCGTTGCGGTCACGCAGCTGCTCGTAGACGCCGTCGGCTACCGCTTCGAACGTGCCAGATAGCTGCGAGTAGAGCCTTTCCTTGCCGAGCTCTTGAGCTGCCACCATCGCTATCCCGTACACCAAGAGGTCGTGGCATACGGGAGGTACCTGGGGGATGGGGGTCTCCCCTGCTACGCAGAGGTAGTCACCCGCGCCAGCGTCGTCGGTGTTTACGGTAGTCGTGAACGTGAACACGGAGCCCGCTCCCGCACCCGTGCCCGTAGCGATCACATCAAACGGGGGGACCGCCTGAACGACATCCGCCTCCATGGAGGACGTGAATGGGGCTGTCAGGGTTACGGTCGCCACTGCGATGCTTCCCGTAGCCGAGCTAAGCACTTCGGTGTTGCTGCTGGTCGGAAGAATTAGCTCGCTCGGTTGGCGCCGATAGCGGACACAAATACTGTTATCGGCCGCTGTCGGGGTGGGCCTGATGATGATCGAGTTGTCTTCAATGAAATGGCCCCGGATGTTTCCCTGACGTCTGCCGCTATTGCCGCGGGTCCTGGCATACTCAAGACGCAACTCGGGAAGGTCGTACTCGACCCCCGCATCGTTGATGAGCGTGACGTCCCTGACGCCGCCAGCCTGCACCCTTTCGGGGATACGGTAGGCCTCTTGGTCCGCTACCAGCGGCACGGTGTACTTGGTGACGTACCACTCCCCCACGGTCTTCCGCAGGAGGGTCATCACGTGAATTCTTGTTACCTCATCGCCAATGGACAGCAGCTCGGCGTCGCTCATCGCTGACGTACCGTCGGGTATTCGGAGCTTTCTCCGGACTCTTGTCAGTAGCGCGTCTGTGTCCCAGGCCATAACCCTCCCCGAGGGGGGCCTGGGAGCCCTGCCAGGTGCAAGAAAACAGGACTCCCAGACCAGCGTTGAAGGAAGTGCCTAATCAGAAGCCAGTCGGAACGATTCCGGTGACCACTGTTAGTCTCGAGCGGAGCTTGGCTACAAGCGCCTGGTTGGTGTACGAACGAATCCGCACAGCCGCCTTGGTCTCAAGGTCTTGGTAGAAGTTCTCTGGAACATCTCCGCCGTCGTCCTTGATCTTATTGGTCACGTCAGACGCCCCGATTCGGCGCATGCGCTTCTCCGGGAACGTGTAGGTGTAACCAGCTTTGACCATCGGGTGAGCCATCAGCTCCACCTCTGCGCCAGTGACCCCGTAGAACCGGATGGACTTGGTTCCAAGTTCCATCTCGCTCTTAGTGTCATTGACGTACCGGCGAAGGGCCGACAGGTCGTTATTGATGTCCGACCAGCTGTACGGGGAGGTCAAGCAACAGACCTTCTCGTCAAGCCCACGCACCATGGCTGCCGTGATGGCAGACTGAACTCCGGTCATGGACAGCTTGGCCGATCCGTTGGCGTAGCTGTTGGGAGTCCAGAGCGCATAGGTGTCGCCGTCGATGTTGTGGACCGTGCCGGTGGCCGTAGCCAACTGGTGGAGCCCCTCGGACCACTCACCTTGAGTGCCCGTTGGGACGATGATGTCCGTGTCCGCAATCGCCGAGCAGTCCGTGGAGTTACCCGTCAAGGCAACCGTTCTCGTGCCCTGGGCGAAGTCGACTACGTCCACGGTAAGGACCGCGTTCGTATTCCGCTTGGTGACGCCGGTCGTGTCGTAGACGTCGACTGACGCGCCCTCTAAGGCGGCCCAAATGCCCGGAGCCCAGTCCGCTACTGCGATCGTGCAGGTGGCGGTCGTTGCTGGAGACACCACGGGAGCACCGGAAACAACGCCGATGTTGCTTGCGCCGTACAGGAGCATCAATTCCAAGTGGAAATGAGTGCCCTCGCGGCAGCCAAACACGATTTCATCCATGATGTCCCCGAAAGCGGCTTCGCCGTTCTCTTGAGCCATCGCGAGGACGTCGTAAGGGATGTCCTCTTGGTTGATAACCGTGGTGCCCGACACCTGGGCGTTCCTCATGAGCAGGCTGACCGGCTCGTTGAGGGTGAACGCGGTGCCCACGTTGGACGACCCGGCGTAGGTTACACCATGACTGTGACGTAATTTTACCGGGAAATTGTAATTATCGCCGAGCCGTTTTTGTGTCTGAAATGGCACCTTTTGCTGCATAATTGCCCAGTTGGGCGTGGCTCGTTCGAGCTTCTCGTAAACTTCTTTGAAGTATCCGGCCAAATTGGCCTTGCTGGCTGCCATGTGCAGACCTCCTTTTCGTAGAAAATCGGGGTGATTTCCGACGCTTCGGAGTTGCCGCTCAGGCTCACCCAAGGTCCGCTAAGCGGGTGCCTCAAATGACCGAGGATTCTTCGTGTCGCTTATGCAGCGTGCGGGGTGTGCCCAGGTCGGGGCCTCACACACTGCATAGGTATCTTACGTGATGCGCTTATCTCGTCAAAACTATTTGTACCTATCCAGTGACCGCATATCCCTAAGCTCTTCGAGGCTGAATCTCCTATTAGAGCCGTTGCCTGCTTGTTTCGGCGGTCTTTTGACGGGCGCTTGTGACTGCTGGGCTTTGACCTTTTCGATTTGCGACTGGGTGAGGCCTTTGAGGCGTTCGGGCCCTAGCAACTCAGCGAGCTTCTCGGGTGGCAAGCTCTCGAGGTACGCATTGGTCATTGTGGGCAACTTCTCGTTGGCGAGGGTTTTCGCGGCATGGGCCACGGTTTCGGGGGAGATGGGCTCGCCGTTCGGGAACACCTGCTGATAGGTCAGCGCTAGCTCCCTCACCGTGGTCTCGTTGGCCGGTAGCCCTGCCGACTCAAGCGCCCCACTAGACAGCTGAGTGAATTGCTCCCTGATTTGGTTCTGTTGAGCCACTTGCTGGCGCTGCTCATGCTGAGTGCGGTACTGGTCCGATTGTTGCTTGAGCAGCCTGTTCTCTCGTTCTAGCTCACGCTGCCTCTTCGCCTCGGGCCCTGCGTTGCTAGCCTTCACCGCCCTATCGATAGCCGCTTGGACTGTCGGGTCGGTGCTCTCAAGAAGCCCGAGAATGGCGTTTTCGATGCCTTCCGGCCCTATCTGCTGAAGTACCCCTGCTGGATTGGTGAGAAGAGCGTGTTCCGCCCTCTCAATAATCTGCTGTGCCTCTTGTTTGATACGAGCAGCCTCCTGAAAACGCTTGGTAGCTACCTTATTCGCCGAATAGCCACGTAAAAGCTCCTCTTCGTTGACCTTCTCGAGCTTTCCTTCGACCTTTACCTCGAAGAGCTTTTCTTCGATGGCGGGTTCTTCCCCGCCTTCTCCATCTTCTGTGCCCTCGGGGGCTTCTTGTCCCTCTTCGCCTGGCGGGGCTACTCGGGAGCTATGGTCTGCACTTTCGCTCTCTGCTTGTGGTGCTTCGGCTAGTTCCGGAGCCTCTGCCACCTCGGCAACTTCAACCGCTTCCGTTCCTTCCATTCTTCACTTCCTTTTCCTTCAACTCATTGGGGCAGCCGGGTTCACTGGCTGACCAGCACCTGGCATGCGAGCACCTTCGGGCATGCTTGGCATGCTTGGTAAGTCCGCCTCCGAGCCACCCATTGGGTTAGTACCTGCCTCGACAACAGGTACGGGTGCCTTCACCGGGTCATCACCGGGGGGCGGACCCGGGGGCTGCCCTTGTGGAGAACCCGGAGGCGGACCTTGCGGAGGACCAGGCGGCGGCCCCGTGGGGGGTGGCTCACCAATGGCCTCGAGGAGCTCGATCGGGGTACTGAACAGCAAATCCCGGTGCTCGTTGATATGTGCATAGATAAATTGGGCTGCTTGCGGGTCGAAGCGAATCTCCGGGTCATCAAGCAGCACCGCGTGCTCACGCATGTGTAGCCTGTGCCTGTCGGTCCAGAGGGCAGCAGCCTCTTGGCCTTTCCGCAGCATGTCGTTTTCGCGGAGAATCATCCGCTTTTGGGACTCGTCCCGCTTCATTATGGGGTCGAGACGTCCCGTTTGGACGACCTGGAGAAACTCATGCCGGTCAGCCATGCCGTTAGCCACGAGGTACTCGGCTAGCTGCTTCTTACCCTCGCTGGTAGCAAACACGGGGTTGGTCATCTCGACTGCGATACGGGAGACGCCGTTGATTGAATCGCCCTTCCACTCCTGCGCTGCGACTTGCTCGTCGTCCCCGACAATCTCGGCCGTACGCTCGACTTTCACGTAGCGCTGCCACAGCTTGAGCCTGCCTGTGAACACACGTTCCACGAGGCTTGCGAAGCTACGGTGGTGACCTGAGTTGTGTTGTACGGCGAGGGCCTGAACTAGCGCTAGAGCTGCCCCGGATTTCAGGGAGGCTTGTGGATCTCCCCGCATGACGCTGTTTGCTCCGGATAGCAGCTCCATGGACTCACGGAACAGCTCTAGCATCTTGTAGGCATCTTCACTGATCTTGGTCAGCTGAAGAGGCTCGGGCTTTGTGGACGTCTGGAGCACGTTCATGCCAGACGAGAGCTCGTCGTAGTCGAAGGCGTCTCCGCGCTTCACCCAGATGTTCTGTACGCCGAAAGCCTCAACATTTGTAAGGGCCGCCGAAGCAATGGCGTCATAAGCAGCCTGCGGACCCATGAGGTGCCACATTGGCGAGTACCCGAAGCAAGTGTCTTCCTGCGTGTCGGGCATCATCTCGAAGAGCGGCAAAGGCATGCCCTCTGGCATTGGCCCCTCGGCGATGACCTTGTCAGCTACCAGCCAGGCGTATCGCCCTTGCGGAAGAGCCGGACACGGCAAGTGGTACCACTCGTTGAGGTAGCAGTTGTCCTTGGCCTTGCCCGTCGTGCGGTCACGGTCAAAGAGCTCTGTCTGGTCACCGAGCTCGCCTTCGTCACCTGCCGAGAGCAAGGCGTCGCGGTGCTCCGGGAACTGTTGGACTAGGTTCCAGCGGTTGACCCGGCGCCTACAGCCGAGCCACTCGAACCTACGGCCTGCATCTAACTGGACGTCGGGGTCCCGCCACACGTCGACGGGGTGCAGCGCCTCTGCGATGACATCGCCTTCGTAGACCAGGGACTCTTCCCCGTCTTCCGTCTGGCTCGGCTGGGTACCGATGACCCTCCCTGCATTGGGGTCCCAATTCTGGTAAATCCAGCCTTCTCCGGAGGCCATGCCATAGAGAGCTGCGCGGTCTAGGAGTCGCTCGAGTCCGGAGTTCTTTCGGTCGTAGTCGAGGAGCTTATTGCAGATGGCGGCTTGGTCGACTCCCTCTCGTCCGGCTGTTGAAGCGATGGCGCGGGTGGTGGGAGGGGAGCCCGTGATGAGCGTGTGAATGCCTTGGACGATGGCGGCGTAATGGTTGATTCGGAGACGGACTTCCTCGCCTTGGTCTCCTCCGAACCTAATCCGCTGGCTTTGTCCAAGCCCTCCTTCGGCGTCGTAACCGCGGAGCAGTCGCGTCGAAGCCCGCCAGGTCTCCAGTCGCCCTGTGTCCTCAATATAGCGATAATACTGCTCTTTTTTCTCGTTTAGGTGCTCTGCGAGCTCGTCTCTGGGCGCTCTAGCCCAATAGTAATCCCCGGATGCGGCCATGCTCCAAGGGTAGAGTGCGTTTTCTTACTCGCAAAGGAAAACCGTATCGCGGGAGATACGTGTCAAGTCGGAGTTCTCTCCAAAGTCCGACCGTGTAAAGGGGGTGGGACATGGTGGCCGCAGTGTCCCACCCCCCGGGTTGGCTCTCACGGGGTTCCGCAGTAGGTAGCGATAGCGACAGTGGCCCCGTCTACGTTGAAGTAGAGGGCTTGCGGTAGGCCATCGCGGCAATGGTCCCTCACGCTTACCACCGTGTCCGCGTCAGCATGCCCACAGGCCACGATGATGTGGTGGTCCGTCCGGTAAGCACGGCACTCCCAACCACCATCCCGCAAATCCCGATGCCTTATCCGGATGTCAGACCGCATCGAACCGAAATAAAACCGCCTGAACTCCTGCCCGGTACGCCTGACAGTCACGTAACCCGCTCGAGCGTTTGGGCCAAACGCAGGAAGGAATAGCATTAGAAATAGTACGCTGAATAGCTTTCTCATAATAGTAAGTACTATATCGTTTGAAGGGTGCAACTGCCCAAGGACTTTACGCCTGGAACCAGACCGCGCTGAACAACAGCTGTCCGTCTAGCGCCCAGATGGCGTGTCCCGAGGTGCACAAGAAGAGCTCTAGCCGCAGCCAGGGGAAGGAAATGCTTAGGTCTCCTCCCTCGGTCTCCTCGACTACGGGTCGAATCACTTCCTCAGGGTACCGTGAGATTGCTCACAGTCCACGCCTCCGTTTGCCCAGCAAGGCGGCCTGCAGCTTCTCTGCGTTGCCCTGCGGCTCGTGCCTTGGAAACCAGACTTTCGAGCCCTGCTTGACGTCCCAGTGTCGGGGGTAGGGATTGCGATGAAAGTCGACGCTGCGAATCAGGTACTTCAGCGCATCCACAGCGTCAAAATGACCGAAATCCCCAGAACGATCAAAAGAAGTACGACTCTTGTTCCAAATGGCATGACGCAGGTGGCTAATCAGCGTCTTGCAACGCGGGTGAATCAACAGGGAGTGATTCGAAACCGCCAAACGTAACGCATTTAGAGCTGCTGCCGCATCGTCCTTCTCTGCTGCTATCCAATTTCTCTCGTGAAAGTTGCAGAGGTCAGCGACTACCTGAGCCGGGGCGTCGACAACACGCGTCATCGGCTCCCACATCTCCGCGTTCCGTCCGTGGTCGACAGGCTTATTGCGCATTGACCAGAGCTCTTGCTCCTTCTTCGAGACGGATTCTTCGATTTCACGTGAAACGGTGTGCCTGAGCACCACCTCGTCTTCTATGACAAGCTTAGCTTCGTCGAAGTGCATGTAGCCAAGCAGGGCCACGGTCAAATCGTGGTAGCCGACGTCCATCGCGACGTACGTATGGAAGTACGGGGGCCGCTCTATCTCGCCGACTATCTTGGCCTCGTGCGCGCTGAACTCAGGGATGACAGCTAGGTCGGTGTCCGTGACAAACTTCGCTTCGTACTCACGCTGCCACGTTGAACTCGTCTTGCCGCCGCACTCCGCTGCGTACTCTTCCACCATCGCGGGGGTGATATGCGGCGCATCATAAACCGTACGGTGAACGTAGTTATTGTTTGCTTCCGCCTGCTCGCAATAGTGTGCGAAATCGTGCGCGGGCGTGACCGACGGGGTCGAGACGAGGAGGATGCGGCCTCCGGTAGTGATCGTCTGCGGCATAAGAACGTCTTGGACGACATAACCTAGGTCAGCCATGAACCCAGCTTCGTCTACAAGAGCCAGGTGCGCCTCGGTGCCACGAAGCCTTTCGGCATGGCCCGCGTCACAGCCGGCTGCTCTCACTATCGAGCCGTTGGGGAAGCGCCACTCGCTGTCCTGCCGGTTGTAGTTGGGCTGCAGCTTGGCTGGGCAGTCCGCCAATACCCGCCTCATGTGCGGCTCGACGATGGTCTTCACCTGCTTAGCCGTAGGGGCGGCGTAAAGGACGATGGAACCCGGGTGTCTGAGCGCTTGCTCTACTGCGAGAGCTACGCATAGGACAGATTTGCCATATCGCCTCGCGCAGCAGATGACAAAAGTGCGCCCCTTAGCGCCTATGAAGTGCCTGCGGAGGTCGTCCTGACCTGAGTGCAGGAGGTAGCTGAGGCCTTCCCCGAAGTCGCCGTCGTTAGCGACTAGCTCCCAAAGCAGGCCTCTCGGGTCTTCGCTCACCTCATTTGAACATCTTGGCAAACGCGGACTTCTTGGTCGGGCTCTTCTTGAGTGCCGTCAGCTTCCGAAGAAGACCCTTCCGGTCGTAAGCGTGAATCTGACCGGGATCGAGCACTTCAGCGCTGCTCTTGGTCGTGGCGATGAGCTCTATGAGCACGGCCTCGCCTGTTGCGTCTGCCTCAAGACCAATCACCCGGTTAGGTCCGCGGCCCACCTTGGTGCAATCGAGACTCTTGCTGAAGCCCGCGCTGCCCATGTTCCCCTTGGCGTCTTTGGCGAACTCTTCAACGGCTGACCGGAACTTGGTGTAATCGATGGAGTAACGGTCCTCGCCTGCCAGCGCATGGCCGTCGTCAGACCGGACCAGCATGAGAGTATCGGCTTTTGCGTCGTAGTAGAAATCTAGGTCCATCACCTCTCCTCAGCCGGGGGCAATGAGCTCCAGGCTTTCTCTGGTAGCTTGAACTCCTCGAGTACGCGAATGAAGGCCTTCCTGTCTATGCAGTGCTCCCCGCCTAGCCTCACCTGCTTGTTCGCCCAGAGCTCTACATAAACCCCGTCTGTCAAAGGGTCGTAGCGGAGACGGACGAACCTGCCGTTGATCGGCTCGCTCTCGGCTATCCGGAAGAGGCCATTGATGTCGGTCATCATCGCTTACTCGCATAAATCGAGTTCACCCTCGACCTCACCTGCTCCAGTTCCTCAGTGAGCTTGTCGAGCTTGTCCTTCCTCACCTGAGCCGCTGCCTCTGCGGTCCTCTTCCGCCATTCGAGTGAATGCATCCAGCTTTTTACGACAAGAGTGACACACGCCCCGAGAGCGACTGGGACAGATATGGCTGCTATCGCCAAAGCCCAGGCGTAGGTCATAGCTTCACAACTGCTTTGCGGAAGTGGACGGCCATTTTGGCCTCTGCGATAGCGAGGTCCTGGACTTCGGAGCCCACCGCATACTTAGCTAGCTCTGACTCGGGTATCTCGAGGTAAATGACCCGGTAGGACCGAGTTTCCTGCTTTAGCGCTACTGCGTGGACGATTTTGAGCTCTTGCGCCCGTGGTCTCAGTACTTCCACCGCTGGTGCTTGCCTTCTAGCTGACGGTTTCATCAGTTTTGCTCCTGTTCTTTAGCGTCCCTAGCCATCTTTGTGAGCCTCTGGACGAAGCTCTCGGGGGTCTCGTCCTGGCTGGGAGCGAGGGTGAATACCTGAGGAGCTACTTCCTTGGGCTGCACAGTAAGCCCGCATCTATCTAAGATGGAACAGGCTGCCCTAACCCTTGCTGATGGCCCCGAATCGGGGTCTCTCATCACTGCAATCAGGGTCATCAGAGCTTCCTCGCCGGCCCCGTCGCATTGAGCCCTTAGCTCCACCATGCGATTACCGCGCTGTCGCTCTAGCTCTTCCTGGAACTCGGGGATGTCTCGCCAACGCCAAAGAGTAACCCTGGTAATGCCCAATCGCTTGGCGGTCTCCGAGTATCCGTTCCCCTCGAGGATAAACTGTATAGCGTTTCGTTGCTCTGGTTTCAGCATGTCACCCCTGACCTCCCTTTGGGAGCAGCCCGAGCACTTCGTCGCAGTAAGAGGCGTAAAGTCCAATCAAAGACGCCTCTGCAGCGTTGCTGCCTAAGGCCCTCCTAAAGCGAAGCTTGCACTCCTGCACGGCTTTGGATTTCCACTCTACTTTAAGGTGTTTGCGGGGACCGAAAATGCCCTTTCTCCAGTCATTTACGTTCACTGTAACTATGCGCCGTTTAGGGACGCCCGCTAGTTCGAAGCATTCTTTCCATCGGCCAGCGGCTTCACCGAGTCCGAGGGCAGTGCGGACGCCTCCGAAGTACGGCCAGGTTTCGATGACAGCGATGAGGGTTTTCTCTTCCTCTTCGGCTGTGAGGACGGCGTGTCTAGCGATGTCGTAGCGAGCTGCGGCGTGGTCTGCGACTTCCCAGGCGTCTGAGAACATTCCCCCGTAGAACATGGCTGCTCCGGAGTCGTGACCAGGGTCGATCGCAATGACTGCCGCCCGGTGGGATTCAAGCTTCGTCGTCCCCTTCGCTTTCGGCGGCGACAGTAGCGTCAATTCTGGCCCTCCACTCCGCTTCAGTAAGCTTTTCACCTTTCTTGCGCGCTTGTTGTCGGAGGCGGGTTTTGTAGGTAATTGCTTTGCCGTTTTTCTTCCCGGTGTCCCTTCGGTATTGCTTTTCTTTGTATCGTCCGGCGGATTCTTTGGCGGCTTTACCATTGATAATCTTCACCTTCTCGCACACCACACACTTCGCCACACGCTCCCGATATTCGTGGAGACCGCAGGGCGCTTTGTGCCAGCGTTTCATTCACGGAACTCGTCCCTCTCCCAGACTAACCCGAGGTCTCCAAACACATCGCCGAAACCCCCTTCCGTGCCAAACCACACCAAAGCACTCGGAAATGGGGCTGGGTCGGTCTCCTCGAGAGTGTCCGGCTTGATAAACTTCAGCCGTCCCTTGATGAAACAGATGGCAGGGGCCTCGGCTGCGAGCTCCTGGAACCACTTGGTGTCGGTGCGCGCTGGTACTAGCAGGACGATGTCCCCGCACAGCTGCCGGAAGGCCAGGGCGCGCTTAGTCCACTTGCGGATATCCCGGCCATAAGGAGGATTCACAAACACCAACCCTGGCGTTTCCCAGCTCTCCTTGAGCCCGTTGTTTGCACCAAGACACGTCTCCGAATCAACCCAGTTGAAACCGACCGCAGGGCACGGATCTAATGCTATCCCACCAAACCTGTGCACCCGCTCTACCACCCACTTTGGCGTCAACCAGTCGTCCTTCGCCGAGGACATCGCAGGCCCGCTTGGATGCCACGGACTGTCAAACATGGGTATGGTCTCACCCATGATACCGGTCCGTTGCCGCTTCGACGTTGAACTGTGAGGCCCGTTCGATACCTAGATGACTCTGGGTAGCCGTGGGTGGGTAAGGGCGGCTCACAGCCCGATCTCGTCAGCAGAAACCACCTCGGGGGGTGGGACGCAGACGTAATCGGCTATCTTCTTTGACTTCCGCGTTCTTCCTCGAAGCTTCTTGCGGATGTCTATCGGCATGAGGTCGTAGCGGGTTGATTGGCTTTCTGCCCAAAGCTTTACCTCGAGGCGGTCATCAGAAAACGGCCTGTCATTGGGCTGGATACCCCAGGACTCAAGCCACAGGCTTTCAATGCGCCTGCGAATGTGGCCATAGATGGGCTTGGCGTCTGGCAGAAGACTGAGCTTGAAGCACCGGAAGTACATGTCCGCAGCGGTTTCTAGATTGCCAGCGCCCTCGGCCTCGAGAGCGACAACCAACTCCTGCAGGTCCCAAAGGTCATCCCACGCCTCGTCGCTTAGCACCTGCCCGTAGGCATCAAAGCAATGCCGGTAGTCCACAACCTTAGTCTCCGGCCTAGGCTCCGGCCTCTGGTAGCTGGAAAGGCTGCGATAGAACATCTCCAGCGTTTTCTTCCAAAACGGGATGCAGTCACGGTGCTCTGGCCCAACTCTGCCAACCTTCGCCATGCCCTCATCAAGCATTCTGGCCTCCACCTTTGTGAGTAGCGTTTTGCCCTGTATTTCTTTGCTTTCAAACCGCATGTGACCTCCTTTGTTTGCATTTTTCCGCAAGACGCAGAACCTCTGCCCAGCTGATATCCGCTTCCCATTCCTCGTTTGTCTCGACATTGCGGAAGTACCAAGTGTCCTCCGACCTCACTCTCGGGTTGAGAGTCAAACCAGGCTTCCCCAGCATCTCGGGGATTTCCTTCATCAGCAGCCTGTAAACGTCCCTTGGTATCTTCTCAGGCGTTTCAGCAACCGCCACCGACGAGCCCCCGTCTCTAAACCCCTCGAGCTTTGAGCCACTACGGCAGATGAGCTCCAAATCGTTGTGCACCCGGCCACCATCGTTCTCGCCCATGTGGAACTTGCTGCGGGCACACCCGTCGATAGCCGCCTTGATGTCCTCGACGGAGTAACCCTCCCGCAGCCGAGCCTCGACCTTGGCCCTGCGACCCGCCGTTAGCCGAGCCGAGCCCGGCTTCTGCATCCGCTTCGCCCAGTACTCGAACAACTCACGAACCTGGCCGCGAACAACGTCGGCCTTCCCCGAAGTCGACGAGGGTCCGTTAGGACCCGGTAATTCTGTCTCTGTCTCTGTCTCTGCTTCTGTCTCTGTCTCTGTCTCTGTCTTGGCTGACCGCGGCTGACACGTTGACATGTCATTGACAACTTGTTTGACATTTTTGGCGAGCTTGGAACTACGCGTTTTTGCTGACCTTTTTTTCCTCTCTCGACATTCCTTTTGTTTGACACGGTTATATTCACGCCGCGCATCCTCGTTTCTCATGGCTCTGTAAATGTCGTGAGAGACCACGCGGTAGGCAAACGAACCCTCCTTAACCAGCCTCTTGCCACCATCGGCAGGATTGCGACTATTGGGGTCCTCCGCGCATAGGAACTCGATGGCCTCGGCTACGTCCTTCTCGCCCATGCCTATAACGGCAGCCAGTACGATTGGGTTCAGTTCCACCTGCCCGTCAACGGCGTTCGCTATCACGTAGCCCCAGACGGAGAACACATTCGGACCGGCCCCCGCCATGCTGCCAATAAAGCACGACGAGAAAAACTTACCGAAGCCCATCGTTACCCCCTTCGTATGTAGAACCGCAGTAAGGGCACCGGATTCGTTCAGGCATCCAACGATCGCCGATGTCAAAGACAAGCCCCATGCCCAGCTGGGCCATGACCAACCCCGCAACCGGAAGCAGCGACTCTTCCTCGCACTTCTCGCACTCGTACTCGATCATCCGAGTGCTGGAAGGCTTGCTGGAACCGTACTCCAGTATCTTCCATTCTTTCATCATGAGTGCTTATGTCTCATGACGACTGTTGACATGTCAACAACGGAGATGTGAGTCAACTCACGCCCGTGACATGAGGTGTCGCCTATGCAAAAACCCAGCGTGTAGTGCAATACCTTGGTGGCAAGTCGCGCCTGGCGCGGCGGATAGCTAAGCGAATCTGGTACGACTCGGGAGGCTGGGCGCGCGTCTGGGACCCGTTTGTGGGCGGCCTTTCTTGCGCATCTGCCTTTGCTGAGTGGGAGAAGCCCGTCCTTTGCAGCGACGCTCACCTGGCCCTAATCAATATGTACCTAGCCCTGGCCGACGGATGGGAGCCACCGTCATACGTGTCGGAGGAAATGCACCGCGAGGCCCGTGACTACCCCGACAGCAATCCGAGAAAAGCTTTCATAGGCTACGGCTGTAGCTTTATGGGTGGGTACTTCAACGGGTATGCGCGGAACGGGGACGACTACAATGGCCGGGAGCCATGGGTAAAAGCATCCAATTCGCTCAAGCGTGCCTTTCGTAGGTCTAAACACCTGTTTGAGTTCCAACATCTTGATTTCCTTGCTGTTACGCCACGCCACGAGCCTGGATTAGTTATTTACTGCGACCCCCCGTACGAAGGGACCACCGGGTACAAGGCAGCCGGCGATTTTGACCATGGCCGGTTCTGGAACCGCATCCTCGAATGGGAGGCCAAAGGCGTTCCTTGCTACGTTTCCGAGTTCTCTTGCCCGCTTCCAAATAGGGTCGTTTGGGAGCATGAGAGGAAACGGCAGTGCGACCAAAGGCGCGAACAGCCAACAGTCACCGATTTTGTATTCCGCTTGGACGGCAAGGAAAGCCGTCGGGAACCAGCGCAGGTCCCGCTAGCCCTATAAATGTAACGTTTGGCCCCCTAAAAGGCCTCGGATGTAACCCCTCGGGGCCAACTAGGAAAAAGCAAGAAACCTAGCCGGCCCCTTAGGACCCTAACCGGCTGAACTGCCCGGGTAGTCTTATTGGCCGTTCGGCTGGGAACGGAGGTCCTCGACCGTCACCGCTCCCCATGTGGCCGCTGATAACCGCTCCGCTGTCGATACCCGCGGAAGCCGCGTAGTCCCTTTGCAGATATTGCAGACCGTCGAATAGGCCACGTCGGCCTCCCTCGCTAACCGAGTGAGCTCGCCCTCTCCGCGTGCCTTGACCCAGTCCCGTAATCGCATAGTTTCACTATATCCTTTTGGCCGCTTCTGTCCAGGCCGGGATAGTTCCAGCCATTTTCGGGATTAGAAATTACTTGTTGAACTGTGCAACAAATAGCCCTCCGCTTCTCGAAAACCATAGGGAAACCGGCCGGGAAACGACCCAAAGTAGTTATATCTACTCATTGTGTAGTTATATCTACTCGTTCACTAGCTGTGACTTTACTCACTCCACTCCCTTGAAACGCTATATCGTTTGAGTTAGGTTAGAGACATGAACAGGAGGTTCCATGTCGCATCATCCATTTGAAAAATCTGGCCTCGGGAAGGCCCCGTACCGTTGCATGTCATCTGGCCCCCTGGTTGCTGCCGGCGGCCACCGTGGTGGGACCGCTGGTTATGAGGCTGCGCTAGCAGCCGGCCACGAACCGGTCGTTGGGGGCACCTGCCAGCACTGCGGTACCGCCCTCAAAAACGCCATCTGGTTTGAGAGCGCTGACAAAGCCGTCTTCTATGTTGGCGTCTCCTGTGCTGACAAAGCAGGCGAGGCTACCGCAGCGCGCAAGGCTCGCAGTGGTCTGCGCTCCGACAAGAAAGCCCGCGAAACCGCTCGCATTAAAGCTGCTATTAGCAGCCTGGCCAGTGACAGCGTCCTGATTGATCGTCTTTCGAGTCAGCCCCATCCCAATCAATGGCGCGCCGAAAAGGGCGACACCCTACTTGATTACCTCCGGTTCCGAATGCAGCGCAGTGGCCACGCTGGCATGTTGCGTGTCTGTATGGAATTGGGGCTGTGACGCTATATCGTTTGAGCTGGGTTAGGGACATGAACGGGGGGTTCCATGCAGAAAGGCAAGACATGCAAGGGAAAGACGATTTTAGAGACGACACACCGCTCGAGGGCACTCGCGGCTCACGCTATCGCCACACTCGACCGGACCTGGCCAAGTCACGAGAGCGGTGGATGTCCCAAACCAAGTTCCTCCGAATGATCGAGGACGTGGTCTGTGAGGCCTCCGCGGAGACGCCTGGGGCCACCGACGAGGTCTTCCTCGATATGTGCGAGTACCTGGCCAGGGAGCTGTTCCTATCCAGAAACTACGACATGGCCGTCGCCATGTTCGAACACCTCACCGACTACACCGCCGAATGGGACAACCCGCTAGGCAAAAACCGGAGCACGGTCACCCCTAGGGACTACCTGCTCAACCTCGCAGAGTCGGCCTTCGTAGTAGCCGTCATGGAACGAGCCCAAGAGCTCGTGGCCGAGGACAACAGCTTCGAGAGGCCAGCGTGAGGTGCTTGGGGTGCGGCCGCGAGGACTCAACAGCAGCCGAATTAGGCCTTTGCCTGACTTGTATGGACACCCTCCCAAAGGAGGTGACCAGGCACTTTAGGAAAAAAAAGAGGACCGACGAAGAGGGCGAATCATCCCTAAAGCCGAGGCACTCGACGAGCTCATCTAACCAATAACCCATTCACAAAAGGCAAGAACGTGAACGCAAAGGCAATCCTAGAAAGACTGATATCCCGCTACCCGCTCAACAACAGGGACTACGACCAGGCCCAGGTAGCCCTCCAACAGCTCGTCCGACGCTCAGCCCGGTTAGCCAAGATCGAGGAGGCCGCAGAACAGACAGGCTTTGACCTCGACCGCTTCTATCGCCAGCACGATGACCACCAGGCCACCCGGGTAGGCAGCATCGATGACCACCCCACCACCTACGTACGGCCCTGCGTGCACCGACGCTCCAAATACATCGACTACTCGGGAGGCGAGTGATGCGCGAGGGGGCGAAGAAAGCCATGGAGGATATCGTCACCCGGCTGTGTAGCGCCCTCGAGCGCCAGGAAGAGCTTTTGGAAAAGCTCGCCCGGCTGGATGAGCGCACTTCGCTGACGCTCGATCTCGTGCGAGTCATCAAAAAATCCCACGTAATAATTCAAGAGCTAGAAGACTGGGCGGGAAGCGAGTGATGGGCTGGGTCCTCCTATTCTTCGAGCTGATGGTCGATAGCTGGCGCGTCTGGCTAAAGGAGAAACTCCGGTGGTAGCAGGCATCGCAATCGCCATCCTCACGGTCATCTCCATAGGAATGGCCGGTAGCATCCTGGACCTTCTTGGGCAGGCCAACAAAAACCGCTTGCTCCGCCGTACCCTCAAAAGGCGAGACGAAGAGCTCCTAAGAGCGCAGGGGATGCACCGGGCCTACTGCGCCTACGCTGACAAGAAAATCTATTCACTCACCTGCGAAATCGACCACCAGAAATGGCTGGTCGAAGCCATTCGCAAAGACGTGAAAAAGGCCGAAGCAATCGCCGAAAGAGCCAGGAATGGCCGGTTCTTTGCAGGTAACGCTGTCATCACCCAACTCGACGAGGACGACCATGGACAATCCAACTAACCAGATGCCACCGGCCATCGCTACGGCACTCGTGAAAGCCCAGAAAGCTTCTCACGCCGTAGAGAAAGCCAAAACGATGGAGGGCAAGTCGTTCTCCTACAACTTCGCGGGAGCGGAGGCAGTTGTCGCAGAGTCACGTCGGGCCCTTGCAGAGGCAGATCTGGCTGTATGCGTCGCCGGCTGGGCTCCCATCGTCCTGGACGGGCAACCCCGCCTGGAAGTTCGCTTCCTCCTAACACACGCCGACGGCAGCTCATGGAAATCTGACCCCGCTTCGTTCCCAGCCATCGCTAACGCAGGTAGGCCGCCTGACAAGGCGGAGGCGTCTGCGCTTACCTACGTCACCAACTATTTCATCACCCGGCTACTCAACCTGCCACGGGTAGACGCTGAGGATGTGGGAGCTCGTGACGACTCCGGTTACCAGCCAGACAGCAAACAAGCGCCCCACCGGGCCACCCCTGTGGAGCCCAATGGCACCCACCACATCATGCGCTTCGGTAAGCACAAGGACCGCGACTTCGCCGACGTACTTCGGGAAAACTCCAAGTACGCCGACTGGTACCGCGGGGCGATCGCTAAGTCCGTGAACGACCCGACCAAGGCTCAATACCGAGACCGCAATCAAGAAGACCTAGCGACCATCGACGCCATCATGGGCGCTTCCATAGAGCCCCAGCCGCCTGAGGAAGACCCGTTCTTTGACGCACAAGATGAGATCCCGTTCTGATGCCCGCCTCCATCAACCTCTGGGGCCTGGTCGTTCAACACCAGGCCATTCTTGAGACCCTCGAAGAGGGCGAGGTCACTGAAGAGGCAGAGGCCCGGTTCACCGAACTAACCGAGGACCTGCAAGACCAGGCAGCAATCATGGTGCGTCACATGGATGACAAAGCCGCCGAGTCTGACGCCCTAGCCCTTCACATTCAGCGCCTCACCGAACGCAAAAAGCGTGTCGATGCTGCTCGCAGAAGGCTGAAGGAATGGCTGGCCCGAGTGATGCTTGAGATGGGTGCTAAAAAGCTAGACGTGGGTACCCATAAGCTATCCGTCCAGAAGTCGCCGCCGAGGGTCGAGGTGACCTGCGAGGGCGACCTTCCTTCCTCTTACCTTAGAACGACTACTGTTCCCGATAAGGCCGCACTCAAGGAGGCTCTCCGTGGGGGAGAGGTTATCCCAGGGGCCATTCTCGTATCGGGACCTGACTACGTGAGGGTGACGTAATGAAAAGGCAAGTAATCATTGGTCTGTCTGTAGCTCTATTTGCGGTCGTGTCTGTCGCTACATGCGCCGGCGCCTGGGCGCTGACACACACAGAGGAAGTGGGCCTCGTCCGTATCCACGCTCCCAACGGATGGCAAAGGACTTACTACATCCGCGGCGAGGAGCGCGTGAATGACAGCTACCTAGCTGACAACGGCTGGCACTGCCGAGCGAGATACGACAAGGCCCTCGCCATCATGGGAATCAACTGCGCCAAGCGTCAAGACCAACGGCGGAACTCCATCTCATGCGCGCCCAACAGCCGGCACGCTCGCGGCTACATCCATATCGATACCCCAAGAGGAGAGCTCGTTATCGAGACCGGATGCACCACCCAGGTCTGGGACGACTAGGGGAGCACAGTGACTCCTCTCGGTTACATCACAGGCGCTGTTGTCGCGCTCGTCATGCTTATCGGCGGAGTCATTACCGCTGTCCGACTCTCTGCCTCCGGGCCATCAGAGAGAGAACAAGCTCAGCTAGGAGCGAGGGAGGCCCTCATCGATGAATACAAGCGCACGGATGCGCGCCTCGATGGGATCGAAGCCTCCTGCGAAATGACCAAGAGAGAAGTGAGTTTTCTCACTGCTAAGGTCAGGCACTTAGAGCAACGAGTATCACGATTGGAACCACTTACTAATCCGACATCGGAGGAACCATGTACCGAGGAATCTTGCTGGGAGCGTTTACGCTAACCCCAACAACCCTTTTTGCGGAAGCACCCTGCGAAGTAGAAAACACACCCGAGAATATCCTGGCACTGAGCCGGGTAGCGGTGTCCGAAAGTGGGTTCTCTAGTCCCGAGGACCAGGGAGCCATCCTAGCTGTACTGTGTGACGTAAGGGACCGAGCAAGGCGCCGTAGCGGCAGACGCCTCTCACTAGCATGGGCCGCCCGGAAGTACTCCCCCTACGCCACAGGCGTCCGCCACCCGCGGAGGAGCCGTCATGTCTGGGTTAGGGGCCTCAACCTAGCCCTAGAAAAGCCCGCTGGATGGCCTGACAGCAGAGCGAACTGGCTACGTTACCGAAAAATGTGGGCCAACCTGCTGTGGCGGTCACAGAAGTTTATCGAAGGGACCATGGCCCACGAGTGCGAAGAGGTGGTGAACCACTGGGGAGGAAGTATGGACCGCTACCGCGCAGTGAGAGCGCGGTGGGTATTGGTAAACTGTGGGAACACTCTCAACGAGTACTGGCGGTACCCCTAGGGGATACGAGGGCCCGGTAGGAACAACAAAACAAGCAAGGAAAGTAAGACGATGAAAATCCTATTTGTAATAGCAGTCGTGACAGCAGCTACATGCGGCAGCGAACGCGACCCTTGCGTGCCTCCTACCGGGCCCGCACCTCAAGACCCAAACAGCCCTTACACCCAGTCTTGGATAGTGGACTGCGACAAGTGCCCTAGCCTTTGCGCTGGCGTCGACGCGGGCCGTTACTAATGAGGGCGGTTAGTCTAATCGGCCTTCTCGTCATCACTGCCTGTGGCGGCGAGGAAGAGGGGCCATGTCCGTTTAGTCCCGGCACTTATCGGGTGACGGGCGTCATCACTTACAACACGTGCAACAGCATCACGGGCGCGGTTGACCCGCTTGTAACGCTCAAGGAAAGCCTGGGCGACAACCTCTTCGGGATTGGCAGATGCGGCGGCCGGAGCACTGTCAGTGACATGGGGTGTCGGGTGGACTTTGCGGGGTCGTGCGAAGGGCAGGGTTCTGTTCCCCCTGCCTTTGTCGGGGGTTTTGTAGAATGGGTAGCACCGGGGCTTCACACGGGTTCCCATTCATTCACCTATGACGAAGTCGTGGGCATCCGCCCTGAGTGTACCGTAGAAATCGCGGACCGGGCGGAGAGGCTCTGATGGGTAAAGCCAAAATCCACATCCGAGGCGACCTGCACGAAAAGGAGTTCGCTGTCCTAGAGGAAACGATAGGCACCCTAACGACGGCGGTTTGGGAGGCCGTAGACCAGTACTTCTCTTCGCATCGGATCTGGAAGGCGCTGGGCGAAGAGTACCCCATCGTGATCAATACCAAAGACATCGACGAGGGTATTATTATGGTGGAATCCTACTGGGACGAGGGCAAGGACAGCATAAACTTGGACAAGGAGTCAGCGGTGCTACTCGCCGAGACACTCATGGCGACCGTGCCGCTCATGCCAGACGAAGCCTATGAGCCAATCCCAGAGATAAGCGTAGAAAACCCGCTAGCCCGCGACCTTCAGCTAGCCAACGAGGAGTCCCACCAGCTCTACAACCTGGTCCGGTTGGCAAGGGAGTCGGAGGCAGCGAAGCCGGGAACACGAGCTAACGCTATGGTCGCCGCCTACGACAAGGTGATCGACTGGGTGAGAGCTGACCCGAAAAAACGGCACGCCGAGCTGAAGGCACTCGATCCAGAGTGGAACGGCACAGTCGAGCGCTGATTTCTAGCCCAGCCGCCTCTTGAACTCCTCAAAGCTCCATTGGTCATAACCCGGGTCCCATGGCTGGCCGCGAGCAGACCTAGACCGCGGGTGACAGTCGCTGTGCGACAGGATGCGGTTCTTTGCCATCGGGATGTCGTAGCGAACGCAGAGGTCCGTTGTGAGTAAAGTCACAGTGTCCCAGCAAGCACTCGACCATTTGCCTCTGGGGTTACCGATGGGCGGCACGACTTCGATGCCGATAGTGTTGGCGTTGCAGCTGCCACCTAACCACAGCTTGCCGCCTGCTAGCTTGTAGGGGCTATCGATTTTCGGGAAGCGGTCCTTCCACCATCTCGTGTTCTTGTTGTGCCACATCCCCCTGGGAAGCCGGTACCACCTGCCTCCCCTGCTTCCGACATGCCACGCGACGGACTTCTCTCTGGCTAACTGAAGGCAGCGCCCTGATTGGGCCACGAGATAGTGGGGGCCCGACTTCATGGCGTACTGGAAAATCCAGCGGGCGGCGTCAAATGGGTCTTCAGCGTACTTGGGCCACTTTGCTCGCCAGGCAGCGAATCGGCTGGCCGAAACACGTTGAACCGGTCCAGAGCCAGTCGTGTGAATCACAACGGCTGCCGGCACTCGGCTTCTTACGCCGTAAAAGCCCCTGCGCTCACCTAACGATGGTTCGTACGCCTGGGCTAACGGGGATTCAGGACGCAGGAGCATCTTCTGGCGGCGGGAGCGTGTCCTCAGAATCGCGAGGACCAAATTTCGCCGCGGCTCGTACTTCAGCCGCTCGCTTGGCAATTGAAGTTCGTGACTCTTCACCAAGTATCTCTTCTGCACGGGCGAAATCCTCGTCCTTCACAGCCTCAGCAATTGCCGATCCTACCGTGAAAAGGTCCTTGATAACCCCCAACCAATCAAAGACTCCCATCGCACTCCCCTCCAAACGCTGCTGCAAGGTTAATGGCTGTTCTGACTTCGTCTGGGATAGGGACTCCAACCGCAGCAAGAGCTGCTTCAAGCCGTCCGAAAGCCACCGCCACGCACGCAACAAGAGCTGGCCAATCTTCACTTGCCCCCTCCTCCCATGCGTCCGCAGACGCCTCGAGCGTCAACAAGCCCTCGCGGCTTGTCTCGTTGGCAACGGCCGCTGTATTCAGAACGCCCACGCACGAGTCGTACTCTTCCCAGTTCGTGGAAGCCTCCCGGCACTCCTCAGCACGGTCCGTGTAGCGAGGAGCAAGGACCTCATCGACAGCCTTGAGCCCCGTCGCGGCTACCGAAATGGTGTCCCTGACCGCATCGGGAGGACCTCCGCACCCTGCCACAACTAGCAGCAACGCACAGACGAGCGCCCTCACCTCCGGTCCTCTTTCGCCGCCTCAACCTCTATGTCGATGTCGCTGCTGCTAAGCGTCACCGCTCCGAACTTCACAAGCAGACCGCCAGCGATACCGGCCAATACCGTGGCCGCCTCCATCGACACAAACATCCCGACTACTACCGAAGCAATAATCGTTAACCCGAACGCCACGACACCCGGCCAATCTAGTTTGAATTTGCCCATGACCTAGAGAGTACCAACAATGACACCTAGCGGCACAAGGTTAGTTGATTAGCCAATGAATCAAGGCACTTATCGTAGCCGCACCCGTTAGCATTAACTGGATAAGGCCTTTGTTTGTTTCGAGGACAGTCGTCACGGTTTTGCGCCCCGCATCACGCTCTTTGGCAATGTCTCTGCGAAGGGCGGCGAGATCATGCTGGCCGGACTCGTCGTTACGGTTACGCACTTCCTCTAGGGTCTTCAGTCTTGCAATCTCTTCCCTCACCTCGAGGAGGCGCTTCGACTGCCCTGCTACCGTCTCGGCCTCGAGGCGCTCCACTCGTCTTGCCAGGTCAGTGACTAGATGGTCTGTGGCGAGGGTCGTTTTCATATAGCGAGCCTGGAGGTCGAATACGCGGCTAGCGTTCCTTTTGGTTCTAAGTTCAGCCTTCGTGGCGAGTTTCGCTATATCGTCCTGGTCCCGTTTGTTCCCGGTAACCATTCCAGCGACCATCTGTATTTGTCGGGAAAGGTCATCTTCGTCGTCAGTCATCCGGGTTTCCCCAGAGTTTCTCGTCGAAATCGAGAAGGGCGTCCGCGAATGCCTGCTTTGCCTGCGTAGGGGTGTCGATTCGGGGGCGGAGCTTCCTGGCCCCCTCCCCTAGGGCATCCATTGCCCTGTCGCTAAGCGGCGCGCTTCTTGGACGTGTCCCATTGAGGTCTATGATCGACCTCATCTCGCGGCAGGCAGTGAAATAGCCGCATTGGTCCAATATCGTCCGCACCGTCTCGTAAGCCGCGGGACTATTCCGAGCCAGATAGGTCTCGACCTGACCGACGGCCGTTTCTATCGCGATGAGATGGGGTTCCAGCAGGAAAAGGTCTTCTTGCTCGACCTCCCCCGGCTCGCTTAGCCGGTCCTTCGTTGCAATCAGCATCTCCTTTGCCTGCAGGTCGATTCTCTTGCGCTCTAGTGCGTAGAGTATGATTCGCTCGAGCTCCTCAGCGCTCAAGTCAGACGACTTCACAATGAAGCTCTGAGCCCCGGCGCGCATCGCAGCCTGCGCTGTGGTGAGGTCCTCTCTCCCGCTCATCACAATGACCGGTACGTTGGGAGCGGCTCGAATAATGGCCGTCGCCGTATCTATCCCCTGGGAATCCTTTAGCCCCAAGTCCAATAGGATGACGTCGTACTTCTTGTTTTCGACCGCCGTGAGCGCTGCCTTCAGCCAGGGAACATGATCGGAGGTAGCCTCAAGCATGTGCCCCCTCTTAAGAAGACGACGAACCATGATCGCGTCGATCTCGCTGTCCTCCACGATGAGCACATGGATGGGAATCACACGCGCACCCGACGGGATAAGAACAGAACCCGGTACTCTGTGCATGTGAGGAACCTCACGGTTGGGACTGGCTGCTTCGGGTACCATGGTCTTTTCCAGAGCACTCAATAACCCCGGTTTTTATGGAGATTCCGTTTTTACGCTACATCGGCAGGTACCGAGTGACTCCCAAAAAGGTAGCATCGGGCTACTTCTCCCGCCGCGGATCTTTGCGGGGTAGGCGGACACGCTTAGTATCCACTACGGATTCTTCCTTGATTGAGTCCCGTCTTAGCCCGTTTTTCCTAAGGGTATCCCTCAGGACCTGCTCCCGCTTGGCGATTACTTTCACGACCTTCCGGAGGCGCTCTACAGTGGCCCGGAGGTCGGAAATCTCTCTGGTGAGTTTCCGCACCCTGTCTCGCTGGAACCTCCCGCCCCAGTCCACGCCACGTACCCAGAGCCTGCGCAGCTCAATGAGCACACTAGGGTCTGT
>Ga0224497_10000503_pt1 | contig 26806 bp, 30 predicted proteins | sample SF_Jul11_sed_USG_4_FD_167970 | JGI IMG/M metagenome (GOLD analysis project Ga0224497, IMG submission 167970) | Sediment microbial communities from San Francisco Bay, California, United States - SF_Jul11_sed_USGS_13 | ecosystem: Environmental > Aquatic > Marine > Sediment | place: USA...
CCAAGCCCCTGTATTTCCAGAGTTGTTTGACATTACAATAGAAGCCACTTCTCCGCATGGTGCCATTGTAGATTATCCTCTACCAATAGTAGTTGATGATTTTGATTCTAACCCTATAGTATCCTGCGGTCCGATTATGGATACGGCATGGGCATTGGGAACTTCTATAATTATTTGTCGGGCTTGGGATTATACAGGTAATATTTCTGAAGATTCTTTTGCAATACAGATTGTTGATACAACACCCCCAGTATTTGAAACACCAAGTGATATTTTCATTGAAACCAACAATCCTGAAGGAGAAACTGTCACCTACTCTGTAACTGCAACTGACCTGGTAGACACACAACCAATTGTGAAATGCACTCCCACATCAGGTTATAAATTTCCAATTGGTCAAACAGTAGTTATTTGTCAAGGTTCTGATAATAGTGGAAATATTATTGAAACAAGCTTTACTATTCAAATTACTTTAACAGAGCATGAAGAACCACATGATGAATCAGATGGACTAGAAATTGGTGGAGGGCAAGATTTGGGTGGAAATAAAACAAAGTAGGGATAAATTTTAAAAAATTCTCCAACAAACCAACTCCACATTATAATCTGGATTAAGGTAACTTTTAGTGCCTAGAAAGGGGGGATACTATTTTTACAGACTGTCGATAAACTCGTTTACACTTTAGGCACAAAACTAAAAGTAAAAGACTAGTTTTTTGTCAACTTTTAGTATTAAATAACTATCAAAGTCATGGAAATTTTCAATTACTGGGCGTAACCAGATAACCAATAAATACTCAGACTCAAAAATTCCGTCATGTCAAAGTTGGCACTTTCTTATTCAGGATATGTGTGTGCACCGTATCTTCATAACCATGAATCCATTGAATTAAAAGATCTTTGGATAAAGTCAAAAAATATAGAAAAACTATATTTTGCTACTGGGACATTTTCCAGTGATAGCAAACCCTATTTTGCAGAATCCTCTAATCATTATCTTGTCGCAAAATTTAAAGATAATAATGAAATAGGAAAAAATCTTACAAAGTTCAACCAGGATAAACTTTCTTTTGTTTTTGATATTAAAGATGATTTGTTTGAACTCGAGACAAATGAGGAGACAAATTTCATCTCTGTCTATTATTTAGAGTATGGAGATTCTGATGATGATGTTAAAGAAATTGCATCACTTCTCATCAATCGAGAAAAGATAGATGTTGCCGGATATGGACATATGGAGACCTATTGTAAAATCCCCTCAAAATTTACATTTCCTTACTCTGAAAATATTTTGGTCCTAGAGGTTTCAAGTGAAAAAAGCCATCAAAGCGTAAAGAAATATTGTGATCAAACAAGGAAAGATGCAAACAGAAAAGGTCTGACCATGACTAGTTTAGTTAGCCTTTCAATTCTTGAATGCCTTAAGTAAAGAATTTAATTTTCCCTCTAGTTGGATTAGTACATTTTCTGTTATTGGATATTATCTAAATCTTCAAAATTTACCACCATTATTTTTAAAAATTAAATTTTAAATTTGTGAATAACATTCAGCATTCCCTTTTTTGGTCACCTTCGAATAATGTAATCTGCCACTGCTAAAACTATTGCTTATTGAATTTTTGTTGTTGTAATTGTAAGATTAAGGTTCTCACCTAAAATTACGCTTTCCGTTGATTTGATTTTCCGAAAATAATTTTTCTTCATCTATTGAATCTGGCAGTGGATTGGCCCCAGATGAAACTAAACTCACTGGCACTCCTATTGTAAGCATGATTAGAAGATGCCAACTTAATTTCTTGATGTGATATGCTGCACACAGGTCCATAATGGGTAGGACACAATAGGTTGTCTACCGTGTCAGGCTTACTTTTCCTTGTGTAGACACACCAATATTGTGATTTAAAAGTTAATTAGTATTGATGGACATTTTCAAAAAAAAGTAATCTAAAACTCTATCTGTTCGCCTTCATTCAAAGAGTAAGATTGATAATGTCTTTTACCTTTTACATCAAACCAACTAACTTTCATACTTACTTTTCCTCTTGAAGCTTTTTCTATTTTCATTGTATCGGCCATTTTGAGATGGTCACCTATTTGTAATTTGTTCATTTTTTACAAAATCATCTAACTCGATTTAGATTTTTAGAGTAAAATTTACTCACTAATTACATAAAAGAAAATTTTTCAATTCTACTCTCAAACAATAATAATTTAAAGCAACTACATAATCAAAACCCTATTTGGAAATTATTACCTGCAACTCATTGAGTTTGCAAGGTTTTCTAAGATAATGCTATTTCTCTCTCCATAATGTATCGTTGATATTACTAACAGAAACATTTTGTACCAATTGTGTGATGATATATTGATCTTTGAGTACATTTTTTTCTAATTGTATAATACTTTTAGTCTATACCTCTCGTTCTAAAGAAAAACGAGATCCAATCTTCGTTATTTATTTACTCTAACTCTTCTCTACACTCATCAATACCTTCTTTTTTTCAACCTTTGGATTTGAGAAATTTTGATATACGATTGTAAATATCTGTAATATTATCACTCCAAAACCCCTTCTTAGTTTACTTAAAATTTATTTTTTAACAAAAAGATTATTCAATCCACATCTCGTTTTTTGTCTTTTAGATATCACCCTAAGTTAGAATTAATGTAGTCATATTGGTCATGTTTTTTGCAAACACATCCAGGATCTCTCAATTTTGGTGAAACACATGAACAATCTTTGCAGCATCCGTACTTCATATCCAAATAATACTATCATACATGGATAATTTATTTGAATTTTTGTTCACTTTTGGGCACAAATGTTTTAATATATTAAAAACTTCGTCCCAAAAGGAATTTCAATTTTTCTTTGATTAATAAAATCGATCAAATGTCTTATCGACAATGTTTTTCTTTTTTTTCTTTGATTCGATATTTGGATGACATTGCACTGGGATATTCTCATCATCCATGCGAATTTTGAATTATGCTTGGAATGAAAAATTTTCTATATGTTTTGATTTGGATAGTTGGCGATAATTTTTTTGTATTCTATTAGAAAAGTTAAATATTCGACAAAAAACTGCTTCAACATGAGTAAACCTGCAGATCTTGGATCACTAAAAATTGGCTCATACATTCTATTACCTCACTCTGATCAACCAAGTGGAGAGCCCTGCAGAATTGTAGAGTATGATACATCAAAACCTGGAAAACATGGTGCAGCAAAGGCAAGGATAGTTGCAGAAGGAATCTTTGATGGCCAAAAAAGACCTCATGTGGGTCCTGTTAGCATGCAAATACATATACCATTAATCAATAAAAAAGTCGGACAAATAATCTCCATTACTGGAGATATTGTCCAAGTCATGGACTCTGAAAGTTTTGAAACACTTGATATCACTTTGATTGATGATGAAGTAAAAGGAAAATTAGAAAATGGTCAGAATGTAGAGTATTGGGTTGTAATGGATAAAACCAAAATCATGCGTATTAAAGGGTAAATTATCACAGTATTTTTTCTAGTTAATACAATTAAATTCAAACCCTAAAATTTTTTGAATAAATTGATGGGAAACTATTTCTCCAGCATTTGCAGGAATTTTTAATGTGCATTCCAGTATACCAAAAATTACAAACAGATGGTGGTATTCACTCCCAATATTTCTAGGATTGGTTGGAGGAATTATTGTATGGTTTGCGCTAAAATCTTTTGATAGAAAACTGACAAAAAATTGTTTAACTCTAGGTATTTCCCTTGATCTTTTTAAAATAATGATTATTGTAGGATTGGTAATAGCAGGTAATAACTTAAATCTGAATACAGGGTTTGAGACCATTTCAGAAACTAGTGATTTTGATTTTCAATTCAAGTTTAATTCCCCGTAAATGAAAAACCGGTGATGAAAATCATGCATATCTATTTTAGTTTCTAAAGTAATTTAGATTAATATGATGTCAAATCGTGAAAGTTTCTACACTATTTACAATACCATTATGAATTTAGATCCTAAAGTAAGGTTTGTTACTATAATTGATAAGGCGGGAATTATTCTTTTTGGAGGTCAAAGAGAAGGAATAACAAACTATCTATCTGAAGAAGATCAAAAAAAATCCATCAAACATGTTACAAATGCATGGTTTAGCCGAAATCAATTTTCTTCAGGAATTGGTGAAGGACTATATGCTATGGCTGAATACGATAAAGTAAAAAGATTTACTTTTCCTCTAAACTATAATCATATCATCTATATTACAACTGAGCCTGACATTGATGCTTTTACCTTTGTGAAAAATGTCCTAAAAATAATAAATGCATCTAGTCGTATAAGGTAAAATTTAATACCATTCTATAACTAATATTTGTGAAAAAATTGACCCTGTTTTATCTACATTGTCAATTCATTCAAAAAATTACTGATTTTTTTAAAATCTGATATTCTAAATATGATTGTGCACAACTGTTGAATTATAGTTCTCAAAAAAACAAATAAAATAAACCAAATCAAATTTAAAAAATTATCTGCTCATTAAAATAACTTGGAAGCTGACTATTGATGGTTGCATCCTTTACGTAGTGTTGACGGTATTCTTCACCAGTAAACCGATGCCATTATAGATTCGACAGTGGAAATATCGTATCAGCTTCCACCATAATATACACATTAATCCAATAAAAGGTAGATCATTTGAAGTCACTCGTGGTAATTATTGGTAAATATTCTTAACTTTACCTACCTTGTAACATGATATTAAAATAATCTAAAATATTGTTCTAGATTGGGTGCTGATGATGAGCGGAAAAGCCATCTGATGGGTGATGAGGATTATGAGTAATGAGGCATCTAATATTTTCATTTTAGGTAATCTTAATTCCCCCTAAAATGAAATCACTATTTAATAATATGAAATTGGCAGCATTATTTTCAGGAGGAAAAGATAGTGCATATTCTATCTATTTGGCAAAAACTCATGGACATGAGATAAAATGTTTGCTAAGTGTCTTTCCTAAATCTGATGAAAGTCATTTGCTCCATCATCCCAATATACAATGGACTCGTCTCCAGTCAAAATCTATGGGAATCCCCCAAATAACAATGCAATCTGAATCAGATGAACCAAGTAATGAATTAAAAGTTCTAGAAGAGTTACTAGTTAGAGCAAAAAGAGAATATGATATTGAGGGGATTGTCCATGGTGGAATAAAAAGTGAGTTTCAAAAAGAAAAATTTAATATTCTCTGCAAAAAGCTAGATCTTAAATCGCTTTCACCTTTATGGCATTTGGACTCTGAACAATATCTAAAAGATTTAATTTCCTCTAACTTTATTTTCATTATTACAAGTGTTTCAGCTGGAGGTTTAGATGATTCTTGGTTGGGCAAAAAAATCGGAACAAAAGAACTCGATACCTTGAAAACTCTATCAGAAAAATTTGGATTTAATCTCAGTTTTGAAGGAGGAGAGGCTGAAACTTTTGTAGTAAACTGCCCTTTATTTTTATATCCTATTGAAATTATTGAAAAAGAAAAAAGATGGGATGGTTACCGTGGAAGGTTTGAAATATTAGATGCGAGGTTAAATTACAATGTTAGATAATCTAAAGGATAGTCTTAGGGGTGCTATACAAAAAATAGTAAAATCCTCGGGAATAGATGAGGAGTTAATCAAAGAATTATCAAAAGATGTCCAAAGAGCACTACTGCAATCTGATGTCAATGTGAGATTAGTGTTAGAAATTACAAAAAATCTTGAAGAACGCTCCCTTAATGAAACCCCTCCACCGGGCCTTTCAAGAAAAGATCACATAGTAAAGATTCTGTATGATGAACTTTCAAAATTACTCGGAAATGAGACAGAATTTAATTTTCAACCTGGGAAACAAAATAAGGTAATCCTTCTAGGGATACAAGGAAGTGGTAAAACAACTGTAGCATCTAAACTTGCAAAATTTTTAACCAAACAAGGGTATTCTGTCGGCGTTATTGGTGCTGATACGTACCGACCTGGAGCCTTGGTTCAATTACGTACAATGTGCGAAAAATCAAATGTTGAAGTATATGGAGAAGAAAACAACAAAGATTCACCTGAAATTGTAAAAAATGGATTAAAACATTTTGAAAAATTACCTTTGGATATCATTTTAATTGATACGGCAGGAAGGCACAAGCAAGAACAAGATCTTCTCGATGAGATGGAGCGTATCAACAAAGTTACCAATCCAGACCTTGCTTTACTAGTAATTGATGGAACGATTGGTCAACAGTGTTTCAGTCAAGCAGAAGCGTTTCACAAGACATTGCCTGTTGGTGGAATTATTGTAACAAAATTGGACAGCTCTGCTAAAGGTGGAGGGGCAATTGCAGCGTCTGCTGCTACTGGGGCTCAGATAATGTACATTGGAACAGGAGAGCGAATCGATGATTTGGAAAAATTTTCTCCGACAAGATTTGTTGGACGTTTACTTGGTATGGGTGATATTCAAGCAGTTTTAGATCTCGCCAAGCGATTGGAAAATGAAGGAGATGATGTCAGATTAAAACGAATTTCTAGTGGGAAAATGAATATGGAGGATTTCTTTTATCAACTCGAAGAAGTTACAAAAGTTGGATCCTTTCGAGGATTTCTTGATAATATGCCTGGTCTTTCAGGAATGGTAAAAGATGATCAACTAGATCAAATGGAAGGTAAAATATCAAAATGGCGATTCATTATCCAAAGTATGACCAAAGACGAAAAGGCAGATCCAGATTTACTAAATTCGTCTAGAGTAAAGCGAATAGCACGAGGATCTGGATGGTCAGAACATGATGTAAAAGAATTAGTCAAAAACTACAAAAATTCAAAGAATATGATGAAAGCATCAAAGGGAAGACAGATGCAGGGTAATCTTCGTCGAATGGGACTAGGATAGTAATTTTAGATTTAGTATTTTCCGATAAATCATGTCAAGTATTCAAGAAGTATATCCTATCGCGAGTCAAATTTTAAAAAAATACTATCTTTGTAATAGTTGTCTTGGAAGATTATTTGCAAAGAAATTAAGGGTATCCTCTAACCGAATTTTGGGCAAAAAACTAAAACAAAATTTTCCCAAATCTTCAAAAAAATGCTATATTTGTAAAAACTTACTTGATAATCTTGAGAGCTATTTAGAATTGATGCTTGAGTCCTCCCTAAACTATGGTTTTTCTTCTTTTGTTGTTGGCGCGATTATTCAGCCATCAATTATTGATCGTGATGATTTTCTTCGATCAAAATACCAATTACGAGGAATTGATGGAGTAAAAACTGTTATCACACGAGAGATATCAAAACAATTTGCGAAAAAAACAAAAAAAAAATTAGACTTTTTAGATCCGGAGATTACCTTTACGTTAAACCTAAAAGAAAAAACATGTCTTTTACGCTCAAAACAGATTTCGTTTCAGGGACGTTACAATAAAATAAAAAGAGGATTTTCACAAAAACAAAAACCTTGTCAAAATTGTGCAGGCAAAGGTTGCAGAGTCTGTAATTTTCATGGGTTTACCGAAAATGAAAGTGTAGAGGCAAAAATTTCTGAATTTCTTTTTAGAAAATTTGGAGGAACAATTGCAAAATTCACATGGGTTGGTGGAGATGATAAATCAAGTCTGGTCTTAGGTATGGGAAGACCTTTTTTTGTCAGAATTCAAAACCCACAAAGAAGAAAAGCCAAATTGCCCAAAAAAGTAAAATTAGAATCTCTGGTTATCAATAACTGTAAAATAATTTCTGATATTCCAAAAAAACCTCTTTCCTTTATTTCGATAATACGAATCAAAATAATTACAGAAAATTCTATTCACTCTTCTCATCTTAAAAATCTAAAAAAATCTTTAGAGAATCCTGTTATAATCTATGAAAATTCTGGAAGGAGGTTAGAAAAAAAAATTTTTGACGTCAGATATAAAATAATTTCTAAAAATAAATTTACTTTGACAATTAGCGCAGAAGGTGGATTACCAATCAAGAGATTTGTGACAGGTGACGATGTTGTGCCTGGGGTCAGTCAAACAATTGGGAATAATTGTAAATGTGAAACATTTGATTTTCTTGAAATTAAAATGATAACAAATAACTAGAGCGTTTTTTGAGTATCATCATGCCGATAAGGAAGAAAAATAAACACCAAAGACATGCAGATCAAAGAGCAAATCGTAGAAAAATAAAGACTGCAAAACGTGGTAAACCTAAATCTAGGTAAATCAACATTTTTACAAACATTCTGATCAGGTAGGTATATTGGATCCCTTAATTCGATTTAAAGAGGCACATAATAAAGGAATAATATCTAATGAAGTCTATGACCTCGTTTTAAAAAGATTCTCACTTGTTGTAAGCGGAATTAATCGAATTGAGAAGGCATCTGGAATACAGTTTCCTATAGCTTATGTTGAACCATCATTGGCGATCTCATCTCCAAATCCCAATTCATATGAATTTGGAATTTTGTTTGCTCGTACAATTCCAGTAATGACAGAAGGAAAATTTCAAGTTGTAATTCAGATTTCTGCCCCTCTAGTAGCCTATGGTCTGAAGGGAACCATTCATGCAATATTGGCCCATGAATTTTTACACTATTTGGAATTAGTAAGAAAAATATCAAAAATGGATTTACTTTCTGATGAAGTTTCGGGAAATTTATTCGAAAATATATACGCGGATGAAACTCGACTGTTTGAAGCCCGTGCAGTTTTTAAAGATAGAACTTTATTGAATCACATTGTCAAAAAATTCCCTTCTGGTTTTCGGGATTATAAATTAGAAGATAAAGTCATAAAATATTGGATCGACAAAAACTTACCAAAGACCAATATTTCACTTGACACAAACACTGTAAAATTATCCGTAGAGTCTATTTCTAAAATTAGATTGGATCCTGAATTTCTGAAAAGAATAGATGAGCTAGAACAAAAAAGCGCAAAATTTCGTAAAAAGAAACTGTATTAGATTTTTTTAATATAAAAAAACTCAGATATTTTCTAATAAACCCAAAGGTCTTAATTTTACTTCATTTCTGATAAAATATGTCCTCGTTTGATATTGACTGGCGTGGAAATTTTTATGGAATATTTTGGGCTTATGAGGAAGGAAGATTGGTAGTATCTACAGTTTTTGAGAATAAAGATGAGGCGATTTTATTGGCAAAAGAAGTTGAAACTTGGAGTGATAAATTTACTCGAATGACAATAATTGAAAAAAATAATGACGAGTATGCTATTTGCTGCTTTCAAGATCCTCAAGTTTCAAAAAGCAAAAAAAATTTAGGTCTTTATCGTTCAGGAATGAGACAAGCATCTGGATACATTCAGGCAAAACCTATGATTGAAGAAAGATCACCTTTACTTCAAATTGCATTTGCAGCAGACGTTAGAGTGATTAACACTTATGAACAAATTTCTAGACTTGTTCCAATTCGAAAGTGTAGAATAATCAAAGAATCAGACTTAAAAAAACAGGAGTATTTTTTTGAAAAAACTGCGCATGAAAAAAATATAATGCAAAATCAATAAATGACTCATAATAATCCAAAATTACCAATAATATTTTTTGCAGAGAAAATACATGTTCATCGTTGGCCAATGAATTCCCCTGTTTGGAGTAAATCTACTACGGAAAAGATAGAGGGAGATTTAAATAAAAACTTTGAAAAAAAGAAAGTAACATTAAATGATGACCAAATTCAAATCGAAAACTATTGTTTTAAAAAGATAAAAAAAGTGGGAATAACTGTACCCTTATTTAAAAAACGAACAACGATGGTTTTTGAAGGTCATTTTGAAGATGGGGATGCTCATATCCATGTCACAACATATTCACAAAACTATCTTGAGGTATTCAACACATTAATGTCGTGGCAAAACAGTTATTTTCCAGATTCCCAATAATTCAAATTTCTATTGTCTTAATTTTTCAATGTATGATCGATAACATTTTTGACAGTCATTTTCATATCATCCAAATCTCTAGGAATATCTCTATGGAATGTAAAAAAGGATATATTCACAATTTTGCTTGGTTTGAAATCCAATCAAAAAATATTTGTATAAATTGTGGTCTAGAAAAACCATAATCTAACCATTTTCTTATACAAAATCCACTTTAGGTGTGTAAATCTGTTTCAATTTGATTAATCACATATTCCAAAAATATTAATCTAAATCATTATTTTTTGCCCAACAATCACATTCCTTCCAAGTACAATTTGGACAGTCGTATGGGGTTTCACTATTTTTACAATCAGAAGGGAGACAATTACAACGTGGACATTTAATTTCCATCGTTAATTCTTGAAACCTGTTTTTATCTATTTAAATTTTAAAAAATCTTTTGACAAAAATTCAGTTTTTTTAAGAATTTCTTTTGATAATAATTTTATTAGTTATTTGATGTGTTATACTTTAATTTACTAGGGCTTTTGAATAAATTCTGTTAGTCCGCACTTCCCACACGTATGTCTGTCTTTGTGTTCTGACATGTATACACCCTTTCCACACCTAGAACAATTTTTTCTCAATCTAGATAATTTATCACCATCAATTTTGAAATACTTGGAAATATTAGGACTGGATCCTTTCTTTCCTACCATTATTCTGACTTCTCCTCTTTAGGTTCTTCAGAGGTTGCTTCTGTTTTTGTTGCATCTGTTTCTTCAACTGGTTTTTCTTCAGCTTTTTCTGCTTCTGCAATTTTGGCCTTTGATTTTTCAAGTCTAGAAAATATTGTTGGATTTACATGTTTTTTAGCTAGGCCTTCATCATCATAAACATAGAATGTACCTGTTACTATTGACTTTCCAGAATGACTCCTTAATCTCATTGGAATTATGATTTTTTCTCCTAAATTAAATTCCTTATTTATCATATCTATTGCCTCTAGTTTTTTCAGTTTTCCTCCTAACCCGGTGAAATTGCAGATAAGTTCCCTTCTAGCTAGAAAAGTATTGTTTACATCGCTTACGGTCTGGATTAAAGACATGTATCGGAAATCCTCTTCACATTTCATATAAATCTTGAGAGAAAACTGTGACTATTTCTGGCCGATTTGAAATTATTTTTGAGATGTATGAAAAAACTAGAAATTTTTAAACAAAAGATAAATTCCATAATATTGATCTATTACAATGTACAATTGTGATTTTTGTGGCTCTAAATTTGGAGATCGAATCTGTTACTTTTGCGATAAAACCTGCTGTACTTCCTGCATGACTGATGATAAAAGCCGATGCAAAGAATGCTATATTAAAAAAAGACATCTAGGATGGAAGAAATTACTCGAAAAAAACAAAGTTGTCCTTATTTTTATCGGATTTTTGTGGCTTTATGCTGTTTTTCCAGGGCCTTTTTTTCCTGGACTTGATCCTACATTTTACACTATTACTTTAGTAGCTGCTTTACTAATAATGATACCAATTGGATTGGCGTTATTTTTTTGGTCTCTTAATCCCCCAAAATCAGATGTTAAAAAAAGAAAAGACTAATCAGTTGTTTACAGTAACAGTTTTTCCTATATGCCCTGGGTGAAAACCAAGAACAAATTTATGAAATGGTGAATAATCAATAATATGGCTCGATTCATGGTCCACCTAAAAAATAAAAAATTTACTCCATCAGATTCCCGTGAACTTGTTTACAAAGCAAGAGATCTTTGCTCTGATATGAATTCATCAATAAGAGTAGCTCGGGTGGCAACAAAGTTTGTAGAATTTGATGTAGAAGTGGAACAAGAAAAATTGGATCTACTAATTGAGAAATTAAAATCAATTGGTGAATTGGATAATGTTAGACATATTGTAGAGGAAACCATAGAAAAAGAAAAAGGAATTTTGGATGGTATTAATTATTTTAATAGTGAGCGATTTTGGGAAAGCCATGAAGCATTTGAGGGTGTTTGGAAGCAATGCTATGGAAGAGAAAAAGAATTGGTTCAAGGAATTATCTTATTGGCAGTAGCGTTTGCTCATTCTCAAAAAAATGATTACTTGATTGGTATTGGCATGCTGAGTCGGGCCTTAGAAAAACTTGGTAATTCCCCTACCATGTATCACAACATCGACGTTAATAGAATACGAAAAAAGATAGCAGAAATGCAAAATTCAAACTCATTGGTTATCTTTGAGATTTAATTAAACTAAGCGCAGTTGTAACTACATCTGCTCCTTGCAGCAATCCAATACTACCTTTTTTAGCCTGTTCTTCAGTCATCCTTGTCGTACCATCTTTGGTTATGAAATCTGCTGAAACTAAAACTGGCACAGGATCATCGCTGTGACCCTTGTTAATACAAGGTGTAGAGTGATCTGCAGAAATTACTATTGCAACTTTGGCAGTGTCTATATTTTCTAAAAGAGTTTTGAAAAATCTTTGATCAATTTCCTCTATGTTTTTCATTTTTCCAATTGCGTCGCCATCATGACCAAATTCATCAGGACCCTTTAAATGCACATAAATTGCATTTTGTGTTTCCATTGCTTTTGCAGCTACTTTGGCTTTTTCTTCATAATCTGTTAGCCCTCCAGCTTCGAATGCTTGCATTTTAAGGACCTCTGAAATCCCCAATTCTACTGGCATATCTACAATGCAAGAAAACTTCATTGAGTGTTTTTTGTTGATTGGAATTACATCCGGATATTTGTTTCCAGCATCTCTTAATAAAATACAACTTAGTTTTTTCTGTTTTAATTTTTCTCTTTTCTGATTTACTTTACTTTTTTTCATTATTTGCAAAGATTGCGTGGTAAACTCATTAACCAAATCTGCCGTGATTTTTGAACTATTTGTTTCTTCTAATGGGAGGCATTTCTCAATTCGTAAAAAATCACCCACAGCTTTTGCCACTCCCATTCCATCTACTCTGGCATATGCCGGATCTGTATTCGTAATTTCTGACGACAAGTTAATTCCATCTGATCTTATTCTAACGGTGACTCGATGTCCAATAGTTGGAGCAACAACAACTGTCGAATTGGGTTGTGAAAATTTTATTTTACTTTCAATCTCTTTTGCAATTCCTAGGGCGTCTTCTTTTTCTATTTGTCTTCCTGCCCTTCTATCGATAATTCTTCCCTCATCATCTAAAGTTGAAAAATTTCCCCTCAATGCTAAATCCCCATTTTTAAAATCAATCCCCACTCCAATCGCTTCAATTACTCCTCTTCCAGCATAATCTGAATGGTGGAACTTGTATCCTAACATATTGAATACAGCAATATCTGATTCAGGAGCTATTCCTTTTCCAACAGAAATTACTTCACCAATTGACCCGTTTTTTGCTAGTTTATCTAAAATAGGTGTATTTGCAGCCTCAAGAGGTGTTTTTCCATCCAAGTCTGGATGTGGTAAATCTCCAACACCATCTAAAAGAACATAGATCATATGAACATCTGAATTATCCAATACTCTTTTTCGATTTCCACAGTCTCCTTTAAAGTTTGCATGAAAAACAACGATCAATGATTACAAATTACTTTGCATTTCTGCAAAAAATATTACTCAATTATTTTCAAAATAAATATGGGAAACCCTATTTTTATATGCCGAATTCGTATTTTTGTTTTACAATAACTAAGATCTACGTAAACATTTTAACATGCGCTTTCTGCCATTAAAAAACATGGGAGATATGCGAAAAGACTATGTTTCTGAGCGTTTTATGATTATCTCGAAAAAAAATGATAAAGTAATCGATCCTAAAAAAATGCCCTTTGCCCCCGGCAATGAGTCTATGACCAACCCATCAGTATTGTCATTGGTTGCCAAAGATGGTATGCTTCAGCGTCTTCAGGATAATGAGGATGAATATGTAAAAAATTGGTCGATCAGAGTTTTTGAAAGTAAAAACCCCGTAGTATCAATTGAATCTGAAAATTCATACAGCGATAAACCTCATTACAGTGAACCTGCATATGGATATCATTATGTGGTTGTTGCTTCTCCAAAACAGAAAGATACTTTTGCAACAATAGATCCTGAACAATGGTCAAATGTTTTAGTAGTTGTTCAAGATAGGCTAAGGTGGCTTTATACACAAAAAGGCGTTACATATGTTTCGATTTACGGAGATCAAGGAGAGGAAGCTGGAAATAACAATCCTCATCCTCACTTAAATTTAATTACATTTTCAACGATTCCACCAATAATAGAATCAGAAGCAGAGGCTGCTCATAATATTTTAAATGAAAAAGGAATATGTGTAATGTGTCAAACAATTAATGCTGAAACTAGTAGTCCAAGACAAGTACTTCAAACGGAGGGTTTCATTGCATTTTGTCCATGGTCACCTGCATATCCATATGAATTTTGGATTGTGCCAAAAAAACATACAACCAGTTTTTCTAAAATTACACAAAAGGAAATTAATGACTTGGCTCTTATCTTAAGGGCCACCTTGGGAGGATTATCAAAGACCATCAAAAATGTTTCATTTAATTTAGTATTTCATTTATCACCTGAGAAGAAAAATAGTAGACAAATTCATTGGCATATTGAAATTTATCCAATTACAAAATCTTGGTCTGGTTTGGAAAGAGGATATGGAATTTTCTTAAATGATGTATCGCCAGAACAGGCTGCTGAAAAACTTGGTGCAGCTTGTAGGAAAGAGTTGGCAAATCTTGTTGGTATCATCTAATTTTTGAATAGTTTATTTATCAACCACATTGGGTAAACAGTGTGGGTATTGAAAAATGGATTGCAGCGGTTAGCTTAGCTTTATTTGTTATGTTTATTGGAGAAATGATTTCAATTTACATATTTATGACTGATGTTCAATCGGATTTTGAATTTGGGTTAGACTTTGATGCAACTCCTAAAATTCTTCAATTCATATCGATAGGCGTTGCGCCTGCATCCATAATGGCTGGTCTTTCATATTTGATGTCAAGGCATTACGGCTCAAAACCTGTTGGATATCTAATAATTGCAGGAGGTATTGTCATGCTCATTGGAATGGTTTATTGCTATACTTTAGTGGATAAAATTGAAGACAGATTCTTATCTGATACAGTTACTTTTGTTCCAATACTTTTCATGATTTTATCCATTCCTGTGGTAATAGTAGGATCTCTATTACTAAAAATTAAAAAGAAACGACCAAAAAAAGAATACTTCTAAATGTGATCAAATCTTAACGCATTTGCATTATGTTTAAACCCTAGTTTTTCATAAAAAGGCTTAACATCATCAACACATTCTAGAATTGTTTTGTAACATCTTTTTGTTTTTGCTACATCTAATAAATACCGAATAATTTTATCTCCTATCTTTTGTCCTTGAAAATTTTTATCGACCACGACATCCTCTATGTGTCCAACAATTCCTCCATTGTGTATGAATTTTGGTTCCAGTAGGAGAGTTGCTGCTCCAACTACTTTGTTTTCTTTCAAAGCAACAGCAATGATGTGATTTGGATTATTTTTTATTTGTTCAAAAATCTTATTTGCTTTATTTTCTTCAATATTGCTTGTTTGACGAAGAGAATCTAGGGTCGTCAAAAAGCCATTCCAAAGATCTTCTATCTGAAGTTCCCTAATTGTAATGTTGGTCATTTTTTAACTATATGTTTCCAAGCTTTCGAATAAATTCATTATTTGCTCTTTCATATGATTCCTTGTCGCCAATATCTATAAATTCATTTTTACTGATAAAACCACTAATAATTTTTTTTCTTGACATCGCATTTTTAATTACACTGTCCATTCCATAGGGTTTGTCTTTAGGAATAAATTTAAAAATTCCTGGTTCCATAATATAGCAGCCCATATTGATATTGGCTTTGATTTCAGGTTTTTCCTTCCATGCTGTGACTCTATTATTTTTGGTAGTTTCAATTACGCCGTAAGGTAATTTTGTTTTGTATTCTTTTAGACTCATTGTCACAAAAGATTTTGTACGATTATGCTGCTTAATCATGTTACGCAAATTAAAACCATAAATTGAATCGCCGTACATACAAACAAAAGTATCATCAATAAGTTTTGCAGCAGTCTTTAACTGCCCTGCAGTAGCTAGAGGCTTGTTAGATATTGCGTACTCAATATTTACTCCAAACTTCTTTCCATCTTCAAAATAATCCTCTATGGATTTTCGTAGGTAACTTACACATATGACGATCGATTTTATGCCATTTTTCTTAGACCATCCGATTAAATGCTCTAAGATGGGTTTTTCCCCTAGAGGGAGCATCGGCTTTGGAAGAAAGGTTGTGTATGGCTGAAGTCTCGTCCCCAAACCACCTGCAATTATGACAGCTTTCATAAAATTTATCCAATTTTTGGTTATTTATGTTCAAGTATGTGCGTAACTGTACTCTAGATGGTAAAAACTCTGGAAATTTTTTCAATAACTGCATTTGGTGATTTGCCAAAAATAATTATCATTGCTTCTTTTCCAAAACCTCCTTTATGAAAAATTGCATCAGGTGGTATTGTGGAATCTTTGATCGCTTTGCTTATCCCCCACTCAATTGAAAACCCTTCTTTATTTTTAATGGATTTAGGTTCTTTTGTTCTATCATAACTTTTTACAATAAAATCATTTTTTTTCAATCTTGCAATGGTATCTGTTTGGAATTTTAGATTTAACGCTGACCGAATTGATGGAAATTTTTTGTTCATTATGAGGGTGGCCGTTGCAACATGTTTTGATCCGCCATATTCCAAGTTCCCGATTTTAGTTACATTAACTCCATTTTTTACAATTCTTCCTGAAATTCCTAAGATATCTTTAATTGATTTTGGATATTTTTTTGAAAACACAAAATTTGTTTGACATTCTGGTATTAGTTGAGAAATTTTTTTAATTTCAGTAAATTTTTCTATTGCACTGGATAATTCTAAATTTATTGGATCTTGATTTTTATGAGTAATAACTACTCCTTTTCCAACTTTTTGAGCATTCTTGATAGAATCATATGTAAATTTTTGAGCGAATTTGGCTGATTCTATAATTGACTTGCCTTGAGCCATTGAAAATAGCATCGATGCTGAATAATTGCAACCACTACCATGATTAATCGATTTTATCTTTCTTTTTTCAAAAAATTCCTGTCTATCTGTCAATATAAAATCAGTAACGTAATTTTTTTTCAACTCTAATCCTGTTATTGCCACATTTTTTGGCCCCATTTTTTGGATAATTTCAGCAACTCTTTTCAGAGATTTTTTGGAATTAATCTTACTTCCAGAAATGAATTCAGCTTCAAATTGATTTGGGGTAACGACGGACGCAATTGGCAATAGATATTTTTTAAAATCTGTTATTGCAGATTTTTTAATTAAAATGCCTCCTGTAGTTGATTTAATTACTGGATCCACTATTATTGGAATGGTAAGTGTTTTTAATTTATCATAAATTATTTTAATTAATTCTGAATTGTACACCATTCCAATTTTGATTCCATGGATAATAAAATCTGAAAACAAAAAGTCTAGTTGATTTTTTAAAATAATTTTTGAAACTGGTTGTATCATGCCGAAATTTGAAGTATTTTGACCTGTTATGGCAGTAATTACAGTTAATCCATAAGCATTCAAGTAATCGAATGTTTTTACATCACTTTGAATTCCCGCCCCCGAAGAGGGATCAGATCCTCCGATGGAAAGCAAATTCATGTCTTTCCAAAATCTTATCCTAATTTATTTTTCTTTATTGGCACAATCAAATTTTAACTAGTTATTTTAATACTCATTTTTTGTTTTAACTACAAGATTTATAGTAAAAAAACTGTTCGATATTGATTTGAACAAAAAAACTTCAACCATTCTTCCAGAACCTATTCAATGTAGAGTTTGTCTGTTGCCAATGCAATATCAAACAAAAATTAATGATAAATTTCTTTGGCAATGTTTTAAGTGTGGAAAAAAGTATTTTGTAATTAAAATTTCTAATTCATACATAGTTGAAGAAACATGGAGTCCTCCGAAATAATATCTGATTTGAAATTATTTCTAAATGAATCAAGTTTGGAATAATTCCTTAAAAATTCTCTTCATGTTTGCATTTATGATTATTTTTTACTGAATCTTGATAGGCTCAGATTTATGGTTTTGTGACTTTTGGTAGAGTTTTATGGGATTTTCTATATGAAAAATAATTTGTATTTTTTTCAGATTATGATATTTGTTGGAGACAACCATCTGAGCAAAAATCTTCTTTCATACTTTGAAACTCTCTTCCACAATGTCGACATTGCCTAACAGTTCTCATTGACCCTTTAGGCCTTTTCTTACATATAAGATCGATCTTTTTGATTCTTATGATGTTGTAAAATTGTTTAACAATTTAAAATCCGATCTACTTTTCAATATTGTTTAAATCAGGTTAGAATATACTATATTCATGACTACTCAAATGAGTTCAGCTCGTAGGGGTGTTGCTACTGAAGAAATGAATCAAGTCGCAAAAGATGAGGATGTAACACTTGAATGGTTGATTCCAAAAATAGCTAATGGCTCAATAATAATTCCTAGCAATAATGAGAGAAAACAGAAAATCCATAATGTTGGAATTGGAAAAGGATTAAAAACCAAAGTAAATGTCAATATTGGAACATCTACCCTTAACGTAAATCTTGAAGATGAAATTGAAAAAGCAAAGATTGCAGTAAAATATCATGCAGATACTATAATGGATTTAAGTGATGGAGGTGATGTAAAAAAGATTCGAAGAACTTTGTTACAGGAAGCTCCTATTACATTTGGCACAGTTCCAATTTATGAAGCCTACAATTACGGGGTTGAGGTTCACAAAAATCCTTTAAATTTAACTGAAGATGATTTTTTAAAAGCATTTGAAAATAATGTAAAAGATGGTGTTGATTATACAACTATTCATTGTGGGATTACAAAAGATATTGCAAAAAAAATATTAAAAGTTCAACGATATGGCGGTGTAGTTAGCAAGGGTGGAACATTAACTGCAGCTTGGATGCTCAAACATGATAAAGAAAATCCATATGTAACTCATTATGATTATTTAATAGAATTAGCTAGAAAATATGATGTAACTTTTAGCCTTGGTGATGCATTAAGACCAGGCTCAATTCTTGACTCTCACGATGAGTTACAGGTTCAGGAAATGATTAACATGGTGGACTTGACCAAGAGGGCGCATGAACAAGATGTTCAGGTAATGATAGAAGGACCTGGCCACGTTCCATTAAACGAAGTGGCCGCAAATGTTAGACTTGCAAAATCTCTCATCGGTAATGTGCCCTACTATGTGTTAGGCCCATTGGTAACTGATATTGCATCTGGTCATGATCATATTGCAAGTGCAATAGGTGCTGCTGTTTCTGCAAGTGAAGGAGTTGATCTATTATGTTATCTTACTCCTTCTGAACACTTAGCATTACCAAATGTAGAAGAAGTAAAAGCCGGGTTGATTGCATATAGAATTGCAGCACATGCAGGTGATCTTGTAAAGATTCGTGAAAAAGCCATAAAATGGGACATTGCAATGAGTGAGGCAAGACGTACACTTGATTGGGAGAAACAATTATCTTTGTCAATAGATCCAGAACAAGCAGCTAAAATTCATAGTAGGACCGGACAACACCCTGGAAATAATGTTCCATGTACTATGTGTGGTGGAGCTTGTGTCTACATTATGCTTCCACAACAAAGAGGTTATGAAAAAGAAACGCTACAGCAAACTGAATAAAACTTTATCAATACTTGGAACGGTTTCATAATTTTTTAACTCATCAACTGTAATCCAAACGTATTCTGAATTTTCCCAATTTAGTTTAATTTTGGGTTTTTTTACTTCGAACAAAAAAGGAAAAATTCTCCATTCATGGTTGACATATTGAGGTGAATGAACACTCATTTCCTCAGATGATTTTAGAAATTTAATTTGTTCTTCAGTAATTCCCACTTCCTCAAAAATTTCAATTTTAGCTCTTTTTAGTGGCTCTTCGTTGTTCTCAATTATACCACTTACTCCTGCCCATAACCCCTTCATAGTTTTTACTTTATTACTTCTTTTTAAAAAAAGAAATTTGTCATTATCTTTGATAAAAGATGTAACTATTCTTGTAGAGCGCATATTTTGCTACTTCTCAATTACATTTACCATTTTCGTTAATTTTTTGTAAGATGCATCAAGATCAGTTTTGGCCGCAAGTCTCTCTTGGCATGTCTTGATATAGCTAATAACTTCTTCAGTTTTTGATTCTTGAACGGCCGTGAGTAGTCTACCTACATCCTTCCACAAATCTTCTGCCACTCTTCGAATCTCTGGATTGGCAATAATCGTTTCAATTAATTCTGGAGATTCAGTCATTATACTTTCTGCAAGAATTTTTTGCACTCTAAATGTGGTTCCGGACATTTTTTCTGTAAGCGCAATTTTCTCATCTTTTGAAATAATATTTGCAAAGACTAGATTCATCAAATGTGTTAACCCTAATATGACTGCAATTTTTTTATCATGTTCTGCAGCATCTATTGTTACAAAATTTGCTCCTTCAAATAATGTCTTGGCAACTGTTAGCTCTTTTTTAGCATCTTTTACAGGAACTGATATTATGTTTTGGCCTTTGATATTCTTTACACCAGGACCAAACATCGGGTGAATGCAAATTGGATTAATTTTAGCGGGCATTTTAGCTAATGATGATACTGCTTTTGTTTTTTCAGAGGATATTTCAATTAGGTATGTTCCTCGTTTCATTTCTTTTGCAATTAATCTAATAATTTCTGGAGTTTTTCTTGTAGGGGTGCACAATATTACATAATCTGCTTTTAAAATCGCTCCAACTAGAGAATTGGCTTGTATGATGTCTTTTCCTTTTATTTTATTTTCTTCGTCAAATCCAGTAACTTGAAAGTCATTTCCAGCAAAATATTTTGCAAACCATTGACCCATTTGTCCTCCTGCCCCAATAATGGTAATGGATTTCTTCATTGCTTATCTCTCATATACTCGGTTAGTATATTCATTCCGTCTGTTAGGATTTTTTCATTCTGACACGCTGATAATCTGATAAAATTTTTATAATCTCCAAACCCTTCTCCAGGCGCAACAGCTAATCCCTTATCTAGTAGGTCATTTGCAAATTGTACTCCATCAAATCCCTGCTGGTTTACTCGTGCAAAAATGTACATTGCACCTTCAGGAGCCATGAAATCGAGGGACAGTTCTTTTGCCTTTCTTGCCAATAATCCTAATCTCTTCTGTATGGTATTAGTATTATTACTAGTGTCTGCCTCTAATGCCCTCATCGCTATGTGTTGAATTGGCTCTGAAACATTAGTTAAACACAAGGCTGCAAATTTTGACAATTTATCTATTATATCTTGGTGGGCAATAGTATATCCAATTCTAAATCCTGTCATTGCATGAGATTTTGAAAATGATTGAGTGATTACACTTTTTTTATAATTATAGCAAAGTATGCTGGTCCAATCTACATAGGCATACTGTGAATAAATCTCATCACTAAGTATGTACAAATTATTTTTTATTGCAAGATTTACAATTTCATCTTGTAATTTTTTAGGTAGAACTTTTCCGGTAGGGTTGTTTGGATAATTCAATGCAATCATTTTTGTATTTGAATTAATTACCTGTTCTATTTGCGATATTGACGGTTCCCAATTATTTTCTAATGTAGTATTTATTGTTCTTATTTTTACCCCTGCATATAAGGCACAATCTTTGTAGGCAGGCCAGGCAGGTTCAATAACAATTAATTCGTCACCGGGATTAAGCAAAGTGTTAATTGCTGTAAAAATTCCAAATCTCGCCCCAGGATTTACCATGATGTTTTCTTGTTTTATGTCTACTCCAAATTTCTTAGAAACAAATTGGGCGAGAGATTCTCTAAATGGAGGAAGTCCTTTTGCCTGGCCATATTTGAAAAATCCCTTGTCATAAACTTCTTCAAGAGCCTTTTTAACAATTGGCGGAGGTAAAAAATCTGGTTCACCAACTTCCATATGGATTATTTTTTTTCCTTCAAGTTCAAGTGATTTTGCTTTTAGAAATATCGATAGATGTGTTTGTTTGTTATTGTATTGAACCTTGACAGATTCATTTAGAAGAAAGTTTAAAAATTTTGCAGCTATTGTTTCATCAAAATTAATCTCTTTACATAAAGAGATGATTTTTTTTCGCAAGTTATCTTCTCGTAATTCATCTGTAACTCCCATTCCTGAATTTTTTTTAATTTCGCCAATCTTCTTTGCAATCTCTGTTCTGTTCTTTAGCATACTGATCATCTTTATTGTGATTTCGTCCATTTTACTACGAAGTTCGTTAATTTCAGACATTTCTTTACAATACAGGCTTGATGTATCCTGCTAAAAGAGCGTGATCCGCTAAGGTTAATGCAACTAAAGAGTCGACTACAGGTGGTGCCCTTGGGACTACACAAGGATCATGTCTTCCTTGAACTTGCAGGGTTGTAATTTTTTTAGTTTTAATATCAACTGTACTTTGTTTTTGGGAAATTGATGATGCAGGTTTAAATGCAATTTTAATTGTAATTGGCATACCGTTTGAAATTCCTCCAAGTATCCCGCCAGAATTATTTGTTTTTGTTTCAATTTTTCCTTTTTTAATTGTATATAGGTCATTGTTCTCAGAACCAAATAATTTTGAACCTTCAAATCCTGAACCAAACTCTACTCCTTTTACAGATGGTATTGAAAAAATTGCCTTACTCAAATCTGATTCTAAGGAGCTAAAAATTGGTTCCCCTAAACCTACAGGAACATTTGTTGTGACTGATTCAATTATTCCTCCCAAAGAATCTCCTTTTTTTCTTGCGCTCAAAATACTTGACTTCATTTTTTTTGCTGTTGCATCATCTGGGCATCGCACATCATTTTTATAAATTAACTCCATTTTTTTTTCATCAAATTCTTTTTCCAGTTTAATTTTACCTATTTGTTTTGTATATGAATTAGTTTCAATTCCCAATGTAACTTTGAGTAGTTTTTTCGCAATTGCTCCTCCCATAACATGAGTTGCAGTTAACCTTCCTGAAAATCTTCCTCCTCCCCTATAATCATTAAAGTGATTATATTTTATCATGGCTGGATAATCTGAATGACCAGGACGTAATTTGGTTTTTAGATTATCATAATCTCGTGATTTTTGATCCGCGTTCCAAATTACCATCGTAATTGGGGCTCCTGTTGTAAATCCTCTAAATACCCCTGAAATAATTTCTACCTTATCTCCTTCTTTTCTTTGAGTTGTAATAAGTGATGTTCCGGGTTTTCTATAATCTAACATTTTTTGAATTTCTTTTTCGTTTATTTCTAATCCTGCAGGACATCCATCTAAAACGGCTCCTACAGTTTTTCCATGACTCTCACCAAAACTAGTAAGGACAAGTTGATGGCCAATAGAATTTCCTGACAATGTTGATGTTTGTTTGGCGATGTTTATAATTCCTCATTTACCAAAATTCAAAAATATTGATTGATCTTTTCTATAAATTGAAATTTTCATTGTTTTGTTTACAAAAAATTCGTATTTTGTTAACTAATTTTCAAATAATTTCAAATAAATCTTAAATATTATAATATCTTATACAATACATGAGAAAAAGTGCAAATTTTAATAAATAATTTGCGCGGCCCTGCGAAAAATACATGTTGTTAGCGCAAAGGCGCTTTGGGTGAGGAGAATGCTTTTCACTCTATACAGGGTCGCGCCTTTTATTCTCAACAATTTTTTGAAATTATAATTATAGAATTGAAATTTTAGCTCCTACAGTGTTCATCTCTTCGATGAAATTTGGATATGATACCTTGACAGATTCAGGATCAGTAACCGTACAGTCTCCAACATACATTCCTGCAATACAAAATGCCATGAATAACCGATGATCATTTTCAGAATTCAAGAGTCCGCCTCTAAGATTGTTTGATCTTTTCAAAACCAATCCATCATCTTTTTCTTCAACATTTATTCCTAATTTGACCAGTTCTTTGGCAATTATCGAAATTCTATCTGTCTCTTTTAATCTAGCATGTTTTACATTGACAATTTCGATTTGATTTGATGTTTTCATTGATAGTATTGCTAGAGGTGGAAGTAAATCCGGAGAGTTGCTCAGATCAAATCTTCCTCCAGATAATTTATCTGGCGACTTTATTGAAATGCATTCATTTTCAATTATTACTCTGACGCCCATTTGTTCTAAAATATCAATAAAAACCTCGTCTCCTTGAGGTAGGTTTCCAATTTTACCTTGGATTACAAAATTTTCTCCACACAAAACTGCTGCTGATAAAAGAAGGGCTAAACTTGAAAAATCAATTGGAACTGTAAATGTTGAAGGCTTGTAAATTTGAGGGGAAATGTTGTATTTTTTGTATGGAATTAATGTTTGAACAGTAACTCCAAAATGCCTCATGGTGGAAATAGTCGCATCAAGATAAGGTTTTGAAACTAAATTTTCTTCAATGGTTAAATTCATTCCTTTTTCAGTTAGTGGGGCAGTAATCAATAATGCTGAAATAAATTGACTCGAAAAATTTCCAGGAATTATAACATTTCCCCCTTTAATTTTTCCTGTTATTTTAATTGGTGGCATTCCATCAGTAGAAGAACATTTTGCTCCGATGCTTTCAAGAGCATCTAGTAATGGTTGCATTGGTCTTTTTTGAAGACTAGAATCTCCAGTTAATGTGGTTTCCTTTGAAAATAAACTGGCAATCCCTGAAGCAATTCTAATTGTGGTGCCAGAATTTTCAGCATCAATTTCAGGAACAAATACGCCTTCCCCTATGGATTTTTTAACAACAACTGAGGATTTCTTGATTTCCATTTGTGCTCCAAAATTTTTGCAAGCATTGATTGTAGCAAGGGTATCTGTTGAAAACAATACATTATCCACTTTACTGTTATTTCCTGCCATGGCTGCAAGAAAAATAGCTCGGTGAGAATAACTCTTGTTAGGAGGACAAACTATATTCCCTGATAATTTTGATTTTTCTACTTTACAATTCATATACTTCAGCTTTTTTATTATTTATTTTTGAAACAATTATGTTTCCATCTAAAGTTGAAAAAACTTTTTTTACATTTAATTCGTTTTCTTTTTTTACAATTGCAGCTATTGCTGGACCATTTCCAGAAATAGATGCAGCTATTGCACCTTTTTCAAGAAGATCAGTTATGATCTTAGGGTCTGAATTTAAAATCACAGATGTTGCCAATCCATTAATTATCATTGCTTCCCAATAGTTTGCATTTTTAGCTAATTTCCATGCATTGTCAAAAACTGATGATAATGTTTTTAGATTTTTTAGGTTTCCACGTTTTCTATTTTTAGGAACAAAAATAACTGCCATTAAATTTGAAGGAATTTTCTCCGAGTGTTCTATTTTCCTCTTAGCGTTATCTGTTACATTAAATCCTCCAAAATAACATGAACACGCATCATCATATGCCCCTGTAATACTTACTTTGGATTCTATGGATGCGTCTACTCCAGCTAGTAAAATTTGTTGGTCGGTTAACCTTGGTTTGAATATTTTTGAGCATGCAAGGGCAACTGCTGAGGATATAGCACTTGAACTTTTTAATCCATAACCCGTAGGTATTTCTGACTCTAGATTTAGGGTAATTTTATTTTGATCTAATTCTTTTTTTGTCAAAATTTTTTCTACAGTTTTATTGATTAACCTAGAGCTAATGGTTTTATTTTTTGATTGAATAAAAATTCCTCTTCCAGGGCTTGTTTCCATGACGGCCTCAACTTTAAGAGAAATGCCTAAAGTTGCTCCTCTTTTATTTGCAATAGCATTTACCAGTGATACTGCTCCATGAACCACAGCTTTTACTTTTGCCATTATACGCCTCCTAGGAGAGCTTTTTTCATGGCATTATAAGGTGCTTCTATGCCATTCCATATTTCAAAGGCTCGTACTGCTTGACCTAATAGCATTTCATAACCGTAAATGATTTTAGCCCCTTTTTCCTTTGCTTTTTTTATAAAATCGGTATTCATTGGCATGTAGATAATATCATAAACAACACTTTCTGGTTTGATTGTTTCTAATGATATGGGACTTAATTCATTTTTTAGTCCAATTGAGGTGGCATTTACTATAATGTCAAAATCTGCTAAATTAATTTCAACCTTTTCTAATGTGGTAGCATTTGCATCAAGCCCTATTTTATTTGCAAACTGCGCCAAGGAATTTGCATTCTCAAGAGTTCTGTTTGCAATTGTAAGGTGTCTTGCTTTTTCTTTTGCAAATCCTGTCACAATAGCTCGTGCAGCACCTCCTGCCCCTAACAAAAGAATTTTTTTATCTTTAATCTGAATTTCCTTTTTTTTAAATGGATCTAAAAACCCATCCATGTCCGTGTTGTATCCTTTCAGAATACCTTCATTGTTTGTTACCGTGTTTACGGCTCCAATAATACTGCAAGTTTCATCCATTTTATCCAAATACTTCATCATTTCTATTTTATGAGGAATTGTGACATTGAATCCATCTATTTTTATTTTTTTCAATGCTTCTATTCCCTCTTTTAATTCGCCTTTAGGGATTTTATATGCGATATACGAATTCTCTAAATTTAATTCTCTAAATGCAGCACTATGAATATTTGGAGAAAGTGAATGATCAATAGGGTCTCCTATCACTGCAAATGTTTTTGACATCTTTTTTCTGGCAAATATGGTTGATTTAAACTCTCAATTTTAACTTCTTCAATTCCACTACCAAGATTTGAAAATCGAGAAGAGAAATTTGGATAAATTTACTTTTTTAAGTTGATTATTTTTTTAATCTCATCTACGCTGAACTG
>Ga0224497_10000505_pt1 | contig 26741 bp, 27 predicted proteins | sample SF_Jul11_sed_USG_4_FD_167970 | JGI IMG/M metagenome (GOLD analysis project Ga0224497, IMG submission 167970) | Sediment microbial communities from San Francisco Bay, California, United States - SF_Jul11_sed_USGS_13 | ecosystem: Environmental > Aquatic > Marine > Sediment | place: USA...
ATAGGGGCATTGGTTTGTAATCATCATTTTGTTTCTATGGTGATGTGCTGCAAGAAGAAGATAAAGCAACAGCAAATTGCGTCTAGTCTTAATTATGTGATTCAGTTGACTTTATGCAGAACCAAATTAATCAGTTAATTTAGATTTGAATCATATCAAAATCATTTGTGTTTATTTACAAAACATACACCATGTCAGGATATGAAATATGCCCAATATGAGATAAAGGCGTCTGTGCCGTGGAAACATTCCAAGCATGTTACGTCTTCCAAAAACAAACAAACAGACAATGCAAACAGTACAGCATCTGATTTTCTTTGGGATTGTACGTCTGAAAAAATCCAAAGAATAAAGGAATATCAAAAAAAGGCACGTCATCGCCTTGGGAGAAACTAGATTTGCGATGCGCCAGCTGTGGAAATCAGGCGAGTTGGAGGGATCCTGACTGCAACAAGTGCGACAAGCCGTTGCATCAGAAAAACTGCAAGGAAAAAGCATCCAACTGCAAGTGTCACGAAATAAACGAAAATCAGTGGACGCAAAGAAAATCGGTGACGGCCCAGAAATGACGTACGTTTCCAGCATTTGTTTATTTTATTCTAATTATAGGCAGACAATAGAAAAAGGGACAGTTGCTTTTTCTGAGTGATGACATATGCCAAATAAGAAGAAACGCAAGAAGCTGTTTGACAATGATGATGACAAATAGGAAGAACCTACATTGTAAGAAATTTCAATATAAACAGAAAATCACATAGGTTACATTTCGAGAGGCCAAACTAACATTGAAACAAAAAAAAGAATGCCAAAGTAAGGACAAAATATCAGGCAATCAATCAGTTCATGCCTATTGCTTGGCCGTCACGGCGAATCTCTGCGATTCCATGAAAACCCTTTGAGCTTTGCTTTTTTATCACTGCATGTATGGCGCCATGATAGTAAGAGTATGGCTCCTTGGAGTCTATCTTGTACCCAAGCTCTGCCAGATGAGAAATTACGCTCTCATCAAACCTTTCTCCCTCTACTGTGACTGTCCCGTCAACTGAACAGTGGATTCTAGGCCTTTTCATCGCATCATTTGTACTGCTTCCCAAGTCGACAATAGATGATATGAACTGGGCAGTAGTTGTGGGTATCCTATCGCTTCCAGGAGTACCAACGGTCATCCACGGCCTATTTTTGTGAAACAGTATTGTCGGCGCAACCGAAGTCCACGGACTGGTGTTTGGACGCAAATAGTGAGGGTAGTTTATGTTGTCATACTCAAAAGATGACATGTAGCAGTTGTACAGGAATCCGAGTCCCTTTGCTGCAGCCTTTCCTCCGTATACCAGCTCAATTGACTGGGTGATTCCCACTGCGTTTCCCTCATCATCCATGACAGAAAGATGCGTCGTGTCCTCGTCGTGAAACTTTTTTGGTTTGGGTTGCGAGTTTATTGATATGCCATCGGCTATGGATTCTGAGAGATGCTTGAGAAATGTTTTGTCATGCAATAGCCTGTCATCAAACTGCTTGTATGTGGATACCTCGTACGGTCGCTGTGTCCTAAACGCAAGTGATCTTCTGAATGTCTCCACAAGATAGTGATAGAATTCCGGCTTGCTGTCCTTTATTGTCTTTACCGGAAGCTCATTTAGCAGCATAAGAATCAAAAGCAAAATCCTTCCAACTGCGGGAGGTGGAAACGTCTTGATTGTAACGTTTCTGTATTTTCCAACCAATGGCTCTCTTTCTATTATCTTTGGCATCATGACCAAGTCCTCCTCTCGCAGCAGTCCCTTGTTTTCCCTCATGTCAACATCTATCATCTTTGGAATCTTGCCGTGATAAAATGATCTGTATCCGTTTGCCCCCAGATAGGACAGAAATTCTGAGAGTTCCTCCTGTACGAAAAGATCCTTTGGTTCGTATGGAATTTTGCCGTCCTTGAGAAAGTATCTTGCACCTGACCTGGACTCAACCTTGACAAAATTCTCAAGCTCGCGCTGCTGTAAGTCATGCTGAAGCTTGGTGATCCTATATCCTTTCTTTGCAATTATGATTGCTGGATTTAGGACGTCTGCCCAATCCAGATTTCCATATTTTTCATTGAGGAATCCCATCACTGCAACAGTGCTTGGAACTGTAGCTGCCCTGTATCCTATTGAACGGTCTTGAATATTCCTAAACTTTGATGGCATTGCAAGCGAGGGTGCACGTGTTGAACCGTCAATGCAGACTGTCTTTCCCTGAAAATGCATTATTGCCATGGACTGACCGCCAATTCCTGAGGCTTGGGGTTCGCATACTCCCAGAGCCAGTGCAGTGGCACATGCGGCATCTACTGCATTGCCACCTTTCTTGAGCATCTCGACTCCTGCCTTTGTGGCTTCCGGAAATGCAGATGATATCATTCCCTTTTTGGATTCTGAGAATTTGTTATCAGTTGTTACCTGAAATGATTTTTCAATTTTTTCCACGTTCAAAATTTGTCTAATAACTTCAGAATCTGAAATTAAATAAACACTTCATTTTTGTAGAATATGGGTGCAGAATTCACATTTGATGTTTTCATTAGTAACGTATTCAGATTAGTTATAGATTGACTCAAAAATCTCTTTTTCATGAGGCCTTCTTATTATGAACATTTGTCCTTTTCAATCTGATTTTTTAATATTCATAACACAATATTTTACCTGTAACTCTAGTGTTATTTGATTTCATTCTAAACCAAATCAATCAGATGCTCTAAATGAGATTTAATTCATAATTATTCTGGCTTAATACTGAAATTTCATCTAGCAACATTATGAGAAGAACTCAAACAGTTGAGGAAAATAATGAATCGTTGATTTCTAATGTTTCAACCAGTCAAACCATTGCAGATGATAGTTTGAAACAGACTCTCCTAGTTGCACTATCTGATGATTCTTCTAGAAAGATACTGGATACAATCATAGATGTGCCAAAATCCATTTTGGAAATTAGCAATGACACCCAGGTACCCATGCGTACAGTATATAGAAAAATCCAACTACTGCATGATTCTAAAGTATTGAAAATTTCAGGAACCATTACAGACAGTGGAAAAAAATATTTTTTGTATAAAAGTAAGATTCATTCTATCACCGTATCATATCAAAAAAATAATTTGATAGTAAATATGATTAAAAATTAGAATGGATAATTTATTTTTCTAATGTGTATGATGTATAATTAATTTCTGGGCATCGACAATGCTTTGATCACATCCATCAGATTTACCATTCCCAATAATTTGTCATACTCGTCTATTATCGGAATTGTTTTGACGTTTCTTGCATGCATCAAATCCATTACCTCCCAGACTGACTGATCAGGTCCAGAATGAATTAGTGGGGCAGACATTATATGTCGGATCAACATATTTGCTGAATCTTCAATGGCGATGCTCTTTATGACAAAGTCCTTGCAGGTCACAATTCCTGCAGGCGCACGGTCTTCAAGCACTATTATCGAATTTCCCTTCGAGTCTATCATTTTTTTTGCTGCATCCTTGACAGATGTGGAGACATCTACCAACGTTACATTGTTACTCATGACGTCCTTTGCTCTGATTATTCTATCTGATGACAACCTTGTTTTCTATTCCATGTAGCATAAGAAGACATGAAGATTTTGCCACAAGTGACAATCATTGATTACATTGATAAGTAAAACTGGATGGTTACCACCAATGACAAAAAACAACATCAAGTCAACACTTCTAATACTTTCAATTTCATCTCTGGCAATGCTTTTGCTGGCACAGACGCCATTGCAGGCATTTGCCGACGTATCTTCCCCGAAAAAACAGATCAAGATCGGGATTGAAGAGACGGAGGTTGTCTGCAAGGCAAACCTTGTCAAGGTGTACAGAATAAATGCAGACAGTACGTCTTGCTTTACCCCGTCATCTGCGCAAAAGCTGATTGACATGGGAGTGGCCAAAGAAATTCCAAAAGACAAGCTGGAGGCAAAAAAGTCATTTAGACAAAATTCTCCAATCGGAACAGTAACGGGAATAACCACTGTGAAACAATTTGGGGAGGAGGGAAGGTTGTCATCTAGCCTTCGTGTTATAGACTATGTCCATGTCTTTGAGGTATGTGCCAAGGACAAGACCATACGAGCACCGGAGGTTTTGATGACATCTGACAGCGAATCAAAGAAAGTCAAGCTTGCCCAAAAGATAATGGCAGACAAGTGCTATACCAGCTCTGCCAAAATAAAGGCAACTGATCCTGCTTCGATAAATGCATCCCTTACAAACAGGGGAATGGTAACTGACAAGATCACAGAGCTTGAGACAAAGGTCAAGGACATCCAGCAGAAACTCAGCGTCTTGAAAAAGAGTCTGCCTGAGGAAGCAAAGCTAGGCTCTGCAGCACTGGACGAGGATGGAAAAAAGAAGATCTCAAGCACTGCAACTGAGATAAGCCAACTGCGAAAGGATCTCAATCAGGCAAAGGGTGAGCTAAACAAATACCTGTTTGCACTGCATTCCCCAATGCAGCCAAAGTCATCTGACTTTGCAAAACAAAAGCTGACATTTACCGGGGTTCCCCTGAAGGACACTTCTGTAAATCTGATGAGCATCACCAAGCAGACGTCTGGCACAAAGGATCAAAGCAGCACGTTTGGAGACCTGAAGGTCTACAACGTGGTCTTTGAGGCATGCACAGGAAAAGACGTGCTAATGGCTCCAGAAGTCAAGGTAACTTCAGACAGTGAGGAGAAAACAGTCAGGGTTTCTGAGAGAATAATTGCAAACAGCTGCCTAATGTCCACAGCCAAGATCAACGCAAAGGACGCCAGCTCGATAGCACTTGAGATTGCCAACAGGGGAGACATATCTGTCAAGATAGCAGAACTTGAGAAAAGGATAGACTCCATGTCAGAAGAGCAAGTAAAGCATCAGACCGAATTAAACAAGCTTGCAGTGCAATCAGAAAAGCCAGACGACTATGAGAAAAAAGTATCTGATCTTTCAAGCAAGATAATCCAACTGAGAAACGAGATCAGAGATGCCAAGTTCCAACTGTATGGAAGTATCTATGAGGTTTACAAAAACCCATAATCCTTTTTTATATTTTTAAAGCAGTTTTGATTGCCTGACGTTTCCAATTTGGAAATACCGTATGCAGAAAAGTAATGTTGCATTAAATTCCATTAATCTGCAAATACCAAATTTGATGCAGTTACAGAAGATGCGAGTGATACAACAATAGCAAAAAATGAATATTTATTCAACAGTTCAGAAAATAATTTATCATATTTAGGAGTCATAATTTAAAATGAAAAGATGAATTTACTTTATCCCAAGCATTAGTCCATATAATTTGGCCCTAGTTTCCAATAGATCTGCTCTTAATTCACTGATTTCAGAGGTTAACTTTTCTGCCATTTGTTGACCATTGGAATCCAGTTGTTTTGATACAAGTACTCCAAGATCACTTCTCTTGTCTGCAAGTGAAGTTTGTAATGAATCAATTTGTTTCTCCAGAGTTGTAATTTGTTTTGATGCAGCCGAATCACCACTTATTCTAGTAATGATTGACTCTGAATCCAAAGCATTAATCTTTGCAATACCAACTTGGCAGGAATTTGGAATAATTCTCTCAATTAGCTGTACAGGGACCCATTGAGAGTCAGAACTGACTTCTATTATCGGAAGTCTTACTGTATCCTTTCCAGCACATGCCTCAAAGACAACATCGAATCTTTTGAGATTCTCATCGTCTGATTCGGATTTTATGACACTCTCTGTAACTGAGATAAGGTCAGTACTCATCCCTTCCAGAGGTTGTCCTGTAATTGATTTTGGAATGTCAATGTCTGTTGCTTTAACATTTGGAGGCACATACAACACCATCAAATATCTTCTAAGCTGATCCTGGAGACCTTTGAGTTCCTTCTTCATTGAAGCAATACTGTTCAAATTTTCAGGGCTTGGGGTTTTATCATCAGATTTTGGAATTTTTTGTTTTGCAGCAGCAATTTTACCTTTCAAATCTGCAATTTGTGTTTCAAGCGTTGAAACTTTTTCTGTAATTCCCCCTTTATTCAACAATATAGCAGAAATGGAATTAGGATCTGCTGCTTTGATTATGACAGAACTAGTATAACAGGAACCAGCACTTATCTTACTTCCAAGCTTTACACTTTTTGTTTCACTGTCAGATGTAACATAAATTTCAGGAGCTCGTATTAGCTTGCCATCACTGCACGCGTCAAAGACAAAAGCGTATCCAGAAATACTCGTAGATGTTCCAGAGGTCACTTTTTTTGAGAGTTGTTTGAGTGTTGCAATTTTTGTTATAGTTCCAGCAGGTTCGCCTTTTTTTGATTTTTTTGTCTTAATTTCATCTGTTTTTTCTGCTGAAAGTTGTTTAGCCCATCCATACTGGGATAATTTCTCAGCAGTAGAAGGTTTCACACAAGAGGCTTGGCCTGAAGAGGATTTGATTATCTTTACAAGACCTTCACTGCAAATTATTTGCTCTGCCGTAAAATCTAATTTCATTTGTTGCCTTGGACTAATTACATCAGCAAATGACTGTATTGAGAAAGTACCGGAAATTAAGATAACACCTAACAAAATAGCAAAAATACCAATCGATTTCATGATTCACGTAAATGCTTTATTCCTAAAAAGGGTTATCAAATTATTCTTCGTAGACTTGCTCTAAGATGGTGATTTGGATGTTAGCAGGGTTATTTGCAAATAATTGTACCACATACGTCCTGCATACATTTTCAGGAATGTCTTTGCTAGTACCAATTTGTACAGCCTCAATCTCAGACTTTACCAGAATTTTGGCTTTGTCAATTCTTTCATCACCTGCACATGCATTAAATTTGACATTGTATTTTCCCTGACCCGCATCGATTTTGGAAATAACTTCAACACGTGGGGTGTAAGACAGTTTCAATCTTTCTTCTTTGACTGGTTGATTAAGTTCGACAAATCTTTCATTTAGTTTGTTCACCCTATCTTCTCCCTCATATTGCCATACAGGATCTTTGTATAATTTTACACATGTTTTGATGTAATTGATATGATCATATTTTGCAAAGAATTGGGAGGCTCCAATATTTTTGTATGCTTGGTATAATATGGAACACTGATTGATACGAGGTTTTGTTACAACAACATTGTCGCTTGCAATTGTAGGATCAATAGCATCCCTCTTTTCTTCTTCATCTAAAAATATGATCTTGTTATTAATCAGATATTTGATAGATTCCAGATATTCCTGATCAGTGATCGTTCCCTGTCCATACCATAACGCAGTATTTTGTATCCAATCAGGAATTAGAGATTCTGCAGAAACAGATCCGAGTCCCATAACAAAAAGAAACAATATTGGAATGACTAGAAATAATTTTTTCAACATAATCATACAGATTAGCTTGGATAAATTAATTTGGGCGTAAGTGACCTAGCATAATTAAAAATCAGATAAAATTCAGATAGAAAAGAAATAAAGATTACAGAAAAAATGCTAAATCAATCAGAGTTCTTTTTATCAAGACCAATATTTTTTAGAAATTTGTTTGTCTGGCTAAGAGCTTGTTTTTTGATTTTGATTCTGTCTTGTTTTTTAATAGATTTTGATGCCAAGTGAAGCATCTCGTCCATCAGATGTATGCCTCCTTGTGCCCCTTTTTTGAGACCTAATTGATACAGCATCGGAAGTTTAGCCAGATCTTTTTTCACAGTCATAGAAAATTCTAGAACTTTAGGGTTTTTTTCATCAGGAATTTCAACATCTACAAACTTGTCTACTGCTTTTGAAAGTAAATTATCAAGACTTTCACCTATGTTTCGTTCAAGCTTGGTATTCTTTTCCTTTCTTGCCATCATTACAATTCTCTTAATTTTTAGTAATGCCTGGTTTGCTTCCACAGAATCAAAGTCATTTGCAGAAAGATCCAGAGCAAAATCATGCATAAATGCTGTGACAATATATGAAATAGCCTCTTTTCTGCAGGATGCCTTTGTGGTTCCAAAAGGACAATTATCACAATTTGTTGTAAAGTATCTAGCTCCTCTCTGACCAAAGCTTGAAAGAATTATTTTATCTTGATCTCGAAGTTTTCCTATGGTTCTTGAAACAAGTCCTTCATCAATCAATAGTGCTTGAGAAATTTCTTGGTTAGAATAGGATCCCTCATCAATTAATTCTAAAATTTCTTTTTCTAATTCACCTGGAGAACGTCTAGATGGCTCTTCAATTGCATCAGACAAATAATGGGATACTATTTTATCGTCTTTTTCGTGATTAATAACAAAAACTTTGCCATCATATTGAGCATCCAATCCGGATAAAGTTTCGACTTTGATAATTTTTGCAAGAATTTTATCCAGATTCTTGATTTGGAAATCTTTTAAGAGCTCAGTTATTTTCTCTTTTTGAATTTTCAACATTCCTGTTGCAAACAAATGATACAAAGCCCACCTGACCTTTCTTTCGTCACTTCTCTCAATTAATCGAAGTAGACTACAAAAACTATCAATTCTCTTCCATTTTATATCAGACATCTCGTCTTTAGAATTTTTGAGGAATAATGTCCTATCCAGATCTTTTGTAAATTCTTCAAATAATCTTATGATCTCTGATTTTTTTATTTTTGACACTTGTTTAATTTTTGTGCTTTTGGGAATTGTATCCAAGAGATCCCTCTTTAGTAAAATATCATCATCACGATAGGCTTTTGTTTCATATCGTAGAAATTCAAAAAATTCCAAAGTTCTATTTGTAACTGATGCAGGTGGGAAAACTCTAAGTCCAGAAAGATTGGAGGTGGAAAGTCCCATACGGTCACCATATTAGTTGACTATTTATGCCTACAGAGACAACTGTATGACTAATTTTATCATGAAATTAACTGGTTTCTTTTGAATAGAACCTAATCAAAAATCTTCTGTCTTAATAACAAAATTTTACTTTGTCATTTCATGAGCACAACTCAAATCCTCTGTAACAAAGAGAGATGGCAACCTGAGCCTCAAAGAATCCCTGTTGAAAGAACCCCAGTAGAAGAAAGGAGAAAACTTTCAGTGAACAAAATACCTGAATCAATCCAAGATTACGCTTGGGAAGATTTGAGAGGACTGTCTTTTGTATTTGGTGAGGAGGACTGGAGTTGATTATCTGATGCAACAAATCATTGATTCAATACACAATCGTTTCAAAAAGAAAAGAACTGAATTAGAATTTGACCAAGAGTTGCTGGAGAGTTTCAGGTAAATAAAAAATGAGTTCACATCTTTCCTTTTACTCAGATGATTCTAAGAGGAGATGTTTGGTTAGATAAGAAGAGAAGGAGATTTTTCCCAGATCCCGAAGAATGATAAATTTCATAGCCATGCACTTTTTTTATAAAAAATATTCATCATTCAAAGGTCTAGTATTTTAATTCAAGGCTCTTTGAATTCAATTCACGATAAGTTTGATCCACATCTGGAAATATTTCGGATTCTTGAGATAGATTTATGAAAAATTAATTCAAGGGTTTTTCTAGAGAAAATTTTGAGAAAATTGAAATATTCTCATCCAGATCAAAAATAAATAAAAAAAAGTACAATAAGAGAATAGTTTGAGTTGAATCAAACACAATTGAATGTGGGATTTCTAAAAAAGATCTAGGATACTACAGAGAAAGGTACGGAGCTGGGAACTAGAAGATTTGAGGAGATTAAAGATACTGCAAAAAGAGACCAGGATAAAGCCAAAAAGGAATAATTTTTTCAGATTATAAAAGCAGTGGTTTTATTGGATGATGAGAACATTCTCGTATGGATTCCTGAGCAAGGTTATTGTGCATTGATACTATCTTAAATTTAATACGAACCATTGGTTTCATTTTTTGTTTTCTTTTCTTTTTTTGGATCTCCCATTCCATATTCTCCTAAAACCCGTTTGCGTTCCTCATCATATCTGGAAATTTCTTTAGATTCGGTTTTTTCATCACCTTGGTAGATGGTTCTAATTGGCCATGGAATCCTTATGTCATACTTTTTGAATTCCTTGTACATCATCATACGCATGTCACTTTCAACCTTGAATTGAGAGCCGTAATCTCTGACATATACCCACATTCCAAAGTACAATGCAGAATCATCAAATTTTCGGAATCTTACCTTTGGCTGCTCCATGTCTACCAAAATATCCTTGTCGCATCCACAGCTAGGCTTATCTTCTTCAAGATAAGGGCACTGTTGCTGTATTACCAGGTGTGCGCCATCTGAATCAGTAATTTCTTTCATGGCTCGTTTTCCTATTTTCACCATGATTGCTGCAACTTGTTCTGGATCGTTAAGATATGACACGCCGACATCAATCTCTGCCGGAACAAGCTTGAAAGAACTTGTATAGTTGATTATTTTTGTCGTGACTAGTTGTCTTGTCGGGATAATCGCAAGGGATTCATTTAGGGCATGGCGTATGTATGTGACACGTGGAGTGATCCTATGAACATACCCGTTATATCCATCAACCTCAATCCTGTCACCTTCTGAAAATATCCTGTCCTTTCGGATTAAAACATATGCGAAATAATTCTCCATGGTATCTTTTAAGGCAAGTCCGACCCCCAAGGATATTCCACCAGTAGCTGTTGCCAAAACTATAAGATCTATTTTCCACCATGCAAGTATTCCTAAAAAAACCCCAATATTGATAATAATTGGAATCCATTGTCTGAATGATTTTGGTATGTCCTGAACTCTTTTTTGTGCCCATCCCGGTGGCTGCCCACCAGGTATAATCGGATCATGGTTCCCCAACCTCTTTTGCTCCATCCAAATGTCAAAAGGGTATACCTCTTGCGGAGTTACGCCAAGCCTCAACATATGCCCTACCGCATTGTTTCCAGTTGTGCAATCCTCGAGATATTTTTGATATTTTACCTTTTCTGATTTTTTCCATTCGTTGAATGGATCATCTACAAGTTGCTTGTAACTTCCAATTGTAAATCCTCGCGAAGTTCTAAATTGTTCGAGATTCTTGTTTCCTTTTTTTGTTTTTATTAATTGTTGAAAAACTTCTTTTGACATATTTTTTGGCGGATCTTTTGGAGGAATCCATTCAAATATTTTATGAAAAAATTCTGGCTTGTCATCTGCAAACCCTGTCATCATCTTCCAAGAATCAAAATCCATACGCTGCTGTTTTATTCGGTCAAGTTTTGTAATTAGGATTGGAACCAATTGGGATACGGCATAGCCAATGGCAAAAATATTCATAGAGTTTAACATCTTGGCAAAAATCTCTCCCTGTGTTAGTTTGTCACTTAATTCTGCTTCCAACACCTCTGCCTCTTCATCAAAGAGCTCAAAAGCCTGAACGTATACGTTAATCGCGGTAATGAGAAATATGGCAAAAATTGGCAGCATTGCCTTTCTGACAAATTCTGCCAATTCAGGATGAATGTGACTGACCTTTTTGGAACTTGCCCATCTTGAAAAATTTTGATGTATGGCAACTATGAAAATAATTCCAACTGTGAGAAATATCAAAGACATTTGAATTGAGGATGAGGACAAAACAAGCTCACTTAGGGTCTGAACCTGGCTTGTATCGAAATTGGATATTATTTCCTCTGCCATGTGGATTTTTAGATGATCACAAATTTATCTTCTGCCTTTACTGTTGTGAATTTTTTTTGTAATATATTTACAAATTATACAACTTCCACATGGGTATGAAAAAATGTATGGAAAAAATGGCATAAGATTGTTCATTTTAAAATAATATGGACACATAAAATAAAAAGAACAAAGTCCATGATTTGAAAATCTTTTCAAGAAATAATGATTTCTTCCAGACGCATTAGAATACATTCTTAATTGATCTTTTTCAATGCAGGAATCATCATAAAATAGTTAAGTGCAATCTTTGATTGCTTAATTAGAGAACATGCAGCCAATACCAGACAAAAAAGAGAAGGAATCAAACAACATAGTAGACATGCTTTTGGGAAAAACCGAAAGCAAGACGGTTGATTCTGAAACTATGATACAGGATGTTCAGAGGCGCATACGCGATTCTCTGAAAAATGGTTACAGATATTCAAGAATTGTGGATGCCTCTGAAGGATTTCTAAGAAAGCATGTGTACGAACAGGTTGAGATGGCCATCATCTACGTTGATCTTGTCGGTTCAACCAAGATGAGTCTGAGATTGCCCCCTGAGAAGCTTTCTGTGGTGATAAGCTCTTTTGTGCAGGAGATGTCTTATGTCATAAGTCAGTGCGGAGGATTCGTTCTAAAGTTTTCAGGTGATGCCGTAATAGGATATTTTGTCGGAAAGGGAAGTTCGTTGCAAGCAGCCGATGACGCAGTAGGGTGCGCTGAATCAATGCTAATGGTGGTACGAGACGGAATAAACAAAACCCTAAGCAAAGAAGACGCTGAACTGCCCGATCTTGAGATAAAAATCGGAATTGATTTTGGTGCAAACACCGTAGTTCAGTATGGTTCAGATGAAAAGAATTCCCTAGTTGATTTGATTGGTCCCTCCATGAACATGGCAGCAAAGATTCAGGGACTTGCACAACCAAACCAGATCGTAGTCGGAAAAGATGTGTTTGACAGATTGCATCCAAACGTGCAGGAAGTGTTTGCAGACGTTACAAAGAATGTGAAGGGTTGGACATACACCTCAAGGAATTCGGATGACATCTATCGTGTTTTTGCCTACAAAAAATAACACTATTTTTCAAATATTTTACAATTCGACGTGTGGGCATGATTATTGCGATACTTGTATTGAGTATTTTTTCATTTAATGCAAGAAAATTTGTAAAAAGACTATCTCATCAAAAAGATTGTCCATATTTTTATCTTAATTTCTGATATTTTTTATCAATTCAGTTATCACAAATATCAATTCGGTAAAACATCCAGAAACTTTCCGAGAGTTTGATTGATTATTCATATCAATTCGGTATCAATTCGACGATTTTCTCAAAACTGTCAAAAAATTACCGATAGAGGATTTGATTGATGGTAATGGTTATGAATTAGTAAATCTAGGATGTTTCAGAACACCCCATATACGAAATAACATGATTTAAAATTCCAAATTATTGCTTTTTGATTTTTTATATGATCAAAAGTGGGCATTTTGCATTTCTAAACACCGCCTCAACAGTAGTTTGGTAGTGTATTTTTTCATAGCGGGTGACAAGTTTTGTCTTTCCCATTATTATCAGGTCTACATCATGCTTGTCTACAAATTCCAAGATTGCATGAGATGCCCTGTTACTTTTAACTATTTTAAAACTGGATGAAACTCCAAATTCTGTTGCGTATTTTTCTAGCTTGACGTGTTCCTGTATGACCAATTCACACTCTTTTTCAAAGTCTTGTTTGTTCACCTTGGTTTTGAACAGTCCAAGCGTGGAGCATTCTTCCAGACATGTAATAATTGTGATTTTTGACTTTGCTAGTTGTGCCAATGCAACTGCCTTTTTGAATGCCTTTTTGAATGCCTTTTGGCTGCCAGGTGTTCCGTTGTATGGAACCAATATGTGTCAAATACTTTTTTGCTCATATTTTTTCCACGTCCATTAGCAAAACCGGACATTGTGCATTTTCCACAATCTTCCTTGAGACACTTCCTAAGGATAGCAGCTTCTTCACGCCCTTTAGCTTTCTTCTTTTTGACATCACTATGAGATCCACATTTTCCTTTTCCACCTCGTCCAGAATTATTTCAGATGCATCACCAATTGCAACTTTGATTTCAGATTCAATGCCGTTGTCTTTGCATTGCTGACTTCTCGTTTTCATCTCTGCTTTCATTTCCTCCCTTATTGACTCGTTTGCATCATCGATGCTTTTTACCAGTTTTTCTCGCTCAGAGGAAGACAGTGCAAACGACGGCGGATGCGATATTTTTTCCACTATATGCAAGATAATGATTCTTGCAGACGTATCTTTTGCAGCATGAATTGCGTGCCTTAAAGCCTCATCTCCCGCAGGAGTCCCTGCATGGGGTACAAGTATTGTTTTGTACATGCTTGCAGTTGGATTATTTCACAAATAAACCATCCATTGTTTTTCAGATTTTCATTATTCTTGTGATATTTCTTCCCCAATAGAAGATTTCATAGGTTCAAAACTTGTTCCCTTGCATTGGGGACATTCTATAATTATTGACACTCCTGCCTTTTTTGAAAACACATTTCCGCAGGATTTGCAGACACGTATGTCTTGCAGGGTTGTCATCATATTTGCAGTCCTTATTCAATAGTTTAAGATATTGAACAAAATCAATTCTGAGAATCAGTTTAGAGAATTTCGTTGTTTGTAATATAGATGAAAAGCAAATAGACTTCAAGCATAATGGTGACAAAGTCATTCAAATTCCATACGCCACAAATCACATATCTAATTAAAAAAAAATTATGGGCACAAGTAATTTTTGCGTTATTTTTGGGATTGGTCCTGGGAATATTTTTAGGACCTGAGACAGGAATTGTCGAGAAAGAAACAGCAGAGATAATCACAGATTGGTTATCAATTCCAGCCAACCTGTTTCTAAAGATTATTCAGATGATCATCATACCGTTAATTTTTGCATCAATCATTCGTGGTCTGACATCATCAGGAAGTATGGAACAGCTTCAAAAACTAGGTTTTGGTGCAGCGATGTACTTTGTTGCAACAACTGCAATAGCATTAACCGTTGGGATTTTGGTAGTAACAGCAATTGCTCCAGGAGATTTCATAGATAGTTCTTTGATCCGAGAAAGTTTTGATTTGCAAGACACAGAGCCAATTGAAAGTTCAGAACTATCAATACATGAAATTCCGCAAAGCATTATTGGAATTATTCCCAGCAATCCATTGGCATCCTTTATGTCTGGGGAGATGTTAAGCATAATCGTTTTTGCATTAATTGTAGGAATTTCACTGATTACTTTGCCTAAAGAAACCTCAAAGCCCATTCTGGACCTGTTAGAATCAATACAAAAACTTACAATGAAAGTCGTATCTTGGGCAATGCGTTTGGCACCTTTTGCTGCTTTTGGCTTAATGGCAGGCATAACTTCAAAACTTGGTCTTTCGGCACTTGTGGGGCTTGGGGCATACATGGGTACCGTTGTAATCGGCCTTTTTGCAATGCTTTTGATCTACATCATAATTATCAAAATTTTTGCAAAGAGACCCATATTATCCACATTGGCAATGATAAAAGATGCCCAGCTTCTTGCATTTTCAACCTCCAGTTCTGCTGCAGTCATGCCCGTCTCAATTAAAACTGCAGAAGAAAAATTAAAAGTAAAACCAAAAGTTTCCCAGTTCATCATTCCTTTGGGAGCAACAATCAACATGGATGGTACTGCCCTCTATCAAATCATAGCAGTATTTTTCTTGGCACAGCTTTTCAATATCGATTTGGGATTTACTACAATACTTTTGATCTCATTGACAGCACTTGCAGCATCAATTGGAGCTCCGTCAGCACCAGGGACAGGAATCGTAATACTTTCAACGATTCTCATTGCAGCAGGAATACCGCCTGTAGCAGTTGTGCTTTTACTAGGGGTGGATAGGGTTTTAGACATGACCAGGACAATGGTCAATGTTACGGGGGATCTTACGGCTTGCTTGTTCTTCGATAAGAGAATGCAGGAACCTGACGAGTTATCCAAAGAATAATTATGAAAATCATTAACTTGTTGATTTTTGTTTTGCCCATAATTGTCCATAAAGATGACAAAATATGGTTTTAGAAATGTCGATCAATGGTGAAAACAGAGGTATTTTCACCATTGGATTTCATCTTGATGTTTTAAATTAAAAAATGAATCACTGGAAATGAAGATTCGATTAAAAATGATCAAGCCAACAAGAAAAAATAATTTTAGACTCTCAAAGAGGCAAATTCAAAACATCCTGGTTCCCTTGGATGGCTCAAAGTTTTCGCTTCATGCACTTAATTACGCAATAAATTTGGCAAAATTTACTAGTTCAAAGATCACAGTAATTTTTGTAATCCCTGCAGATGTTTCATCTGTTCCGCTAGATGACTTGTTTGATCCGCTGTCATCCATAGAGCCCAGAGGCTACAAAGCAAAAATGACCAAACAAGGACAGAAAATCCTAGACCAAGCTGAAGACAGATGTCTGCAAAATAAAATCAGGTTTACAGGAAGCATATTGTGGGGCAATCCCGGATACGATATTGTCAGATTTGCCGAAAATAAAAAGAACGGCATAGGATTGATAATCATGGGTTCGCGAGGGCAAGGACATGCGGGGGAAATATTGCTTGGAAGTGTGTCTTACAATGTCGTTCACAAGTCCAAAAAACCCGTAATGATCATAAAGTAAATTCAACATGACAAATTAGAATGAAGATTATTTTCAAACATGATATTCTGAATATCATTTAACTTGCCAGAGAACCGTCATTCTACAGTTGGAATACGTTGAAATTGAAATTATTTCGATTATAGTCCTCATATGTCTCTATGCACTTTTTAGCGGACTGGAGATTGCAATAGTGGGAGTAAGACGCTCCAAAGTAATTAGATTATACCGGCAGCGAGTCCCAGGCTCCTCTCCACTTTACAAACTAAAAATGAATCCTAGCATGATGACCTCAAGTGTAAATCTTGGCAATACCCTGGTCAACGTAGCCTCTTCAGTTCTGGCAGCAGATGTTGCAATAAAACTACTTGGAAGCCAGGGCGTAGCGATAGTAATTGGGATAATGACGTTTGTAATTTTGGTATTTGGCGAGATACTGCCTAAAACATACTGTAATGTTAATCCTGAAAAGATATCTCTGAGATTCAGCAAGGTGCTGCTTGGCTTCACTTATGCAATGTATCCTTTTGTAATATTTCTGGAACATCTTACCAAAACAATAATGAAGTTATCTGGAGGTTATCCTCACCTAAAGCCCATAACAGAGGAAGAAATCAAGGAAGTGGTTGATCAGGGATACGCAGAGAAAACACTGGAAAAAGAGGAACATGATCTTGTACATAATGCATTGGAGTTTGATGACACATCAATTCAAAATGTAATGACTCCAAAAAGTGAGATATTTTCTCTTGACAGCAAGAAGAAACTGTCAGATGTCATATCGAAGATAGAGGAAAGAGGATTTTCTCGCATTCCCGTCTTTGTAAAAACGCCCGAAAATATTGTGGGCGTATTGCACATTTGGGACATTGCAAAACTGCCTGAAAAGGAATACAACAAAACTAGAATAGGTACGATTGCCAGAAAGCCTTTTTTTGTCTATTCAAGTGATAAAATCAGCGATCTCCTAGTTGAACTCAAGAAAAAAGATTCGCATATGGCCATTGTGCTTGATGATACAGAAAAACTTGAGGGGATCATAACAATAGAGGATCTCATCGAAGAAATAGTTGGAGACATAATGGGAGAGGCAAAACGAAGATAGATTTTTGTCGCTTTTGGTGTGATTGAAAATAAAAGTAGAATCCTTTGACAAGTAATGACCGATGATGATGATGAAATTGTAATTAGATTACGTGAGTTCAAACTTACACCTAACGTTGAGCATTATGTACAGACCCTATCAGATAATGGGACTGAAGAAACTTTCCAAGGGAGACAATCTTAATGCTGAGAACATCAACCTGTCATAATCTGCATGCAAATTTTAAGATGATCATAAATTCATCTAGGTCTTTGTTTTTTTGTAATGGTTTACAAACCATACAACTTTCATGTGGATGTGAAAAATATTGGAAAAAAAGTAAAAAAATCATTTATTTACATTTTGGCCAGATTCCAAACCTTGTTTGCTTGTATTTTCTAACTCTCTTTATGATTCTCGCCTCCTCTTAGAAGTATAAGCGCAATTACCTGTATGCATCCAGCATCTCCGGGTCAAATGCAGGTTCTGCCTTGCGTTTGCGCAATAGTTGCCTCAGAGTAACAAGAGAACTGCACAATCCGTATTCCAATGCATGCAATGAAGTTTCAACTGATTCAATCATACGGATTCCATCCTCCTTCATCATCGTCTCCTGCAAAGATCCAGGACAAGCCCATTAGATCAGCCGCAATTGGCTTGTATTCGCTGATTAGAGGGGCATTTTTGACATGTTTTTTCACCATGTCTAATTGGTCTGCTTTCGGATTCTGTCTGTTTACTATGATTTGTTGTGTCATGAAATGAAAATAATGCAATACAGTATTAAGCCAAAAGATTTTTGCTGAGAGTCAGTATCAAAATAATCAGTTGATTTCATACGGAATATAATCAACTGACATTTGGATTAAAAGCAAGATATTGTTTTTGTGTTGTGAGGTTAAACTTAGAGAGGTGAACTACAATGTTTGCAAGTAATCGAATCATACCGTGATTCTCATGGTCAGTCTGATGTCCTATCACTTTCATACTTCACATGCAAATCATGACAACGAAGATTTACACCACAAAAGTGATGTGTTGAAGGTCAAGGATATCTCATGTGAGGGTGGTGCATGTGATGAAAAAAATGATCACAATCATGACCACAAGAAAAAGAGAAAGAGGGCATCAAATATCAACAACTTCAATCTAGCCATTAAGGCTAGTTGATTTTTTTATATTCTTTCGGTCATAATCTTGTTTGATTGCATCTATGATGAAATCAACTAGATTGTCTAATACTGGATTAGCACAAATTTCTTACTTGAAATATAGTATTACGTGTCCATTTCATTGAGAATAAACAGATGGTCAAAAAGAAAAGACGTAAGAAATTGTTTGAGAACAGCAATGACGACGAGGACAATTAGAAACAGGAAATCAAAATAGAGATGCAAAAAACTCAAATCTCTTGAATAAATCCCGTACAAAGTCAGCTGATTGATTTTATCTGGAACTAAATCAAAAAAACTCACCGTTTTATTCTCATCTGAAAGTTAGCCTTGCATGAATCAGAGCAAATGTTTTGCTTGTGGAAGAACATTCTACGATGAAGGAGAAGGTTATTGTTCATTTCAATGCAGTTTTATCGCGTCAACAACAAGGAGGAAATTTTATGACAAGAAATATCTTAGATGATACGTCCATGGACAAACCCATAATCATATGCAAAAAAAGTGAGTCTAATGAAAGTTCAATGTAAAAATTGTGGAAAGGAATTTGATCTGTTTGCTTCAGATTTTTGCAGCATGGACTGTACCATAGACTATTACCTTAAACCATGATTGGAATCTAGTACCACTTGTCTAGTATTTTATACCAATCTGATTTTTGTAGGACATTTCGACTCGTGTTCTGACGACTTCAAAATCAATAACAACTGCCGTTTCATCAAGTGGATGTCATTAGTTTGGATACCATGGAAGAGTCGAGCAAAATTATGTACAAATACCAAGTTGGTGTACAATACTAGACCATCTCTGTTAGATTTCAATTAATGTTTTAGAAAGCAATGGTGATTGACGCTCATGTTCGATACCCTTGATGTTGCAATTAAAAATAACAATTACCATATTTGCTTATAGCGTGATTGTAATTTTTGTAAAATTCTAAATCTAAATAAGTACGGATATAATTCACATTTCGTTGGAAATGGGAGAATCTGTAAAACAATATTCAAAGTATGGGCCTTATGAAATAGAAGAAAAACTGGAATTGTTTTTCCCCTCGGTTGATGTCAGGATAAGCAGGGATGACGAAGGCCATTTTTCTTATTTACGCAAGGATTCAGAAGGAAATATTGTGGAAAAGATCATTCCATCCATTTCAAAAAAGATCAGGATAGAGGTTGCGCCAATCAGGCCACTTAACTATCCTGCACGCAGGACCAATTTTGTCTATCTTAAATTTGACAAGGAAGTGTTTCTAAGTGAAGGCGCATCGACTTCATTTTTGGTTCGATGTCCTATAGAAATTGGCATTTTCCTTGTCCATGAATCCAATAAGGATTCGATGGATTGGTTTACATGCGATCCTTCAGGTTCAAGATTTGGTCTGTATGGGGCACCAGATACAGGCAAGCTTTGTAAGTATTATAAGGTACCAATTGTAAAAAGCGAGCTTGATTCTGAGCTACATCTTAGCTGCGTGATGAAAGTAAATTTTGTGAATCAATTAGAACGAGGATATTCAATAACCAAGGCAATTTTTCCAATCACAGATCATTTGCTATACTATAAAGGGGAAAAGTCACAATTAGACTCGCTCAAAGTTACACTTCGAAAACGAGTGGCAGTAGAGTATGTTGAAACCGCAGAAGTGCCATTGGCGCAAACTGACTGGACGCAATCCCCGTCCTGGGAAAAAGATACGCAGACACCCTCGATGGAGATGGGGTTGGAATAATGTTTCACGAAATATTTGAGAGTCTGGATTCGTTTGAAATAGCAGGTACAGAGTTTTCTCTGTTCAATCTTGTAATGGGGGCAATCATCATGTTGGCAGGATTTGTCATTGCACGAATTTCCAAATCTCTCTTTAACAAGTACTATGCTCCTATTTTGCCTGAACACACTGCCAAGAACTTTGGTAAGATGATTTATTTTGGAATAATTATCATTTCGTTTCTAGTATTTACAACATCTACTGGGATTGATTTTTCAGGACTTCTTGTTGCAGGTGGAATTCTTGGCATAGTGATTGGATTTGCGACACAGTCAGTAGTATCCAATCTGATATCTGGAATTTTCCTACTAATCGAAAAGCCTGCAAAGCAAGGGGATTCTGTTGAGCTACCTGACAGCGGCATTGCCGGAAGCTTTGTGGATGTAAGCGCATTTTCAACGAGAGTGAGAAAATTTGATGGCACCATCATGAGGATACCCAACGAAAAATTCTTCACATCAAACATAAGGGTTCTTAGTGATTCGCCTGTAAGAAGACATGAAGCCACCATAGGCATTGCATACAAAGAAGACATAGATGCAGCCATAGAAATTTTGAAAAAAACTATCCATTCTAGAATGCCCTATGTTCTTCATGAGCCAGAACCATCTTTTAGAGTGGATGAACTCGGAGATTCAAGCATCAATATTTCAATTTTTGTGTGGCATCCAAAGGAAGATTGGGGACAGGTTGCACCAATCTTACTAAAATTTGCCAAAAATGCATTAGATGACGCAGGAATTGAAATACCATTCCCTCAAAGGGTTGTTTGGAAAGGAGATTGATTCAATACTTGCATGCCTCATTTTTGTCAATAGTTTGCGTTGCTATTCGTAGACCATCAGATTTTTCTGCTCAAGCTCACTGTGAATGCTGTTGACAGACGATATATCTCGTCTTCCTGCTTTGCGCCAGCACAGACTATCTTTCCTGATGGAAAAATTCATCATTCATTTCCATTTGATGGTTAAAAAATACGATAAATCATTATTTTATTCGTCATCAAGAATTTTTTGGCATATTACACATTTCCGTTTGTTATTTAGTTCAGGCATTGGAAGTGATGCAAAATGCTTACAATTTTCCTGATTTACCGCTATGTATTCCAAAGTTAGTTTGTACTCTCAGATAAAATGATGTCTTTGTTTTTATTTTTGGATTTTGTTGTACTGGAAGATTCATTGTGGGTTTTTTCATGGACTAGGACATTTTGAAAGTCACCGTCCCAAGCATTCCAAACGAAACTACAATGTCTGCAACGATATGTCAATTTACTTTTCCCCTACGATGAACTCTTTAGAAAACACATCGGCATCTGTGAGTATCTGAGACAATCCAATGAAATCCATTGCACTGATTTCATGTACTTTGGATGGAAGAGGGTTTTGGACCCCACTTCCAACCGGAGATGACACGTCTGTTTTCTGGCTATAATGTCTGTTTAACATGATTTGCTGTGTCATGACATCACAATGAAACAAGATGGTATTAAGACAAGGGAATTTTGCTCAGAATCAATCTCAAAATAACTGGTTGATTTCATGCTGGATGTAGTCAACGGATATTTGGATTAAAACCAAGTTGTAATGTTTTCACTGAAGAAAAATCTAAACTGATTTTTCCAGTAATCACACCATCAGTTAATTTGATCATATTTCAAATGAAGTCAACTAGATTACATAATGCAAGACGGACACAAACTTCACACTTCAAATATAATTCGCGGCATCTTCTTTTTTGAGGATCAGTTCAATGGTAAAAAAGAAAATACGCAAGAAGTTGTTTGATAACGATAATGATGACGACTAGAAATAATTCTAAAGTATTTTAAACTCAGCAAGCCAAAGTGAACATCTCTTGATTCAAGCTAAGATAAGATCAACTGGTTGACTTTGTCTGCAACCAAATCAAAAAACTATGTTGTTTTATTCAGTTTTGAAACGCATGAAAGACGTGAATCAAAATCAGTGTCATGCATGCGGACGAACATTTTATGGTGAACTTGAGAAATACTGCTCCTTTCAGTGCAGTTTCATAGCTTCCACAACAAGAAGGAGATTCTATGGAAAAGAACGCCTCAGGTGATAAACCAGATAATTCCGAAGAGGGCATATCATGTATTCAGAAAAAGTAACGCAGAAGCATTGTGTTAATCATCTTGCAAAAAACTATGTTATTCCATATTTAATTAAAAGAGATGCATTGTGCACGATAGTCTGGAACGAAGGGCGAATATAATGAAAGTAAAATGTAAACACTGTGGAAAGGATTTTGATCTGTTTGCTTCAGATTTTTGCAGCATGGACTGCACAATAGACTATTATTTCAAACCATAACATCTTGTCCAGTTTGTCACATTGGAGGTCTAGTATTGTACACCAACTTGGTATTTGTACATAATTTTGCTCGACTCTTTCATGGTATCCAAACTAATGACATCCACTGTTTCATCAAGTGGAAAAAAGACAACAGATGAACTTGGCAAAGGCATAAAAAAACTGCATGCAGATTACGACAAGCATCTAAAGAATGCAAAGACAAGGGGAAAACTGCGCCAGGTGTTTCAAAAGCACAAACGTGATCACCAGGCCCTGCTGAAAAGGCATCTCAAGGCAGAAGAGATGACAATCAAGAAGCTGGGAAACATACTGGATCAAGAAGACTAGTCCTCACTTACAAATTATTTTTTTATTTTTTTAGCCTTTAAAATTTCACGTGAACGTACTCAAACACCAATGTTTTCATCTTCAGATAAAACCACTACATTTGAAATCCATACAGCAGGAAGAGGAGCCCAGTAGTTCTCTCGTTATTGAGAATCATATCCTGTCTTTAAATCTAAAAATTCTCAAAATATTGCACTTGAGAAAATTGATTTGGATTGCGATGTTTGCAGCAGCATTGATGATGATGATTCAATTGCAATCAATTGCATTTGCCGAGTCAACCTATGACATCAACATCCCTTCCGGTTCTGCTGACAGGGATTCACCGTTTCATTGGTCAAGTGAGAAGGATGGCGACACCTCAGGATTTATAGAGATAGTGGTAAATGATACGGTCTTTTGGAAGAACGGAGACATGGCTACCCATACTGTCACATCTGGAACCCCATTAAACGGACCTAATGGAATATTTGACAGCGGTAAGATGGGTCCCGGAAAATTCTTCGTACAAAAGTTTACACAAGTAGGAGAGTTTCCATATTACTGTGCCCTTCATCCGTGGAGAACAGGTCTTGTAAGCGTGGTTTCCGGTCACAGTTATCTGCCCAATGTTGGCTCTGACTTTGGGGATGGTGCCAATGTCTTTGATTTGGAATACAAATTCAACCGGCTAGTTGACCGTGCAAGCATTGATGAAAGTACAAAATCAATTTCTTTTGAACTAAAGGGAAACACGATAAACGATGACAATACGTTGACTCTGTTTCTTCCATCTGCCTTGATCAGCGGAATATCATCAGTATCTGTAGACGGAGTCATGGCAGAGGAATTTACTCAGGAATTCGAAGATGAAATCACTGTACTGGTAATTAACGAGGTTCCTCCCGATGCAAAATCAATCACCGTAACTGGAACCGCAATAGTTCCGGAATTTGGAACAATTGCCGCGATGATTTTGGCAGTTGCGACAATATCGATAATTGCAGTCTCTGCAAGATCAAGACTTGGCATCATGCCAAGAATCTAGACAAGTTGCTTCTTTTTTATTTTAAACCAAGTTCCACGTGGGTCCAGGATATTCACACTAAACTATATCCCCAGCACAACGTGATGGGGATATAGTTAGAGTGCTCAATAATGTACCCACGTGGAAGTAATAATTTGAAAAAAATCTGCTGAAATGTGAAATTGTTAATATTTGATAATGTATATGCATTGTATAATGGCACAGACGACAGATACAACAATGGAAAAAAAATTAGACATAGGAATTGCAGAGCAAGACCGTGAAGGACTGGTAAGCATCCTCACATTGCAGCTTGCAGACGAATATGCACTGTACACCAAGACAAGAAACTACCACTGGAACGTAACTGGACCTCATTTTAATGACTACCACAAGTTCTTTGAGGGACAGTATGGCGAGATCGAGGTGTTTATCGACGATATCGCAGAAAGGGTAAGACAACTTGGCGGCAAGGCCATAGGAACACTTGACGAGCTAAAGTCACACACCAGATTACCTGAACATCCGGGAAAATACCCGTCAGACAAAGAAATGCTTTCCAACCTGATTGCAGATCATGAGTCAGTTATCAGGAATTTGAGAGTGGACGTGGAAAAGTCTGCTGAAAGTTTTCATGATGCGGGAACAAGTGACTTTCTCACGGGTCTGATGGAAAGCCATGAGAAGATGACCTGGATGCTAAGGGCGACTGCAAATTCCTAATTTTTTTAATTTATACTGCAACTTGTCATCTAAATGACTAGTGTGTCGAGTCACCTTGTCTTGTGTGGATCCAGATTATTTATGATATGAATCTCTATGAGGTCTTTTTCGTAACTCTTTCTCGCGTTCCTTTCTTGTTAGAGCCTTCATACATTTCTTTTACAATAGCAAAAGGAAAAAAATTTACTAGTTTACAGTTCTTTAAAAAAGGACATCATAGTAAGAATGATTTCAGCAATTATTTTACAACCAATACAGGAATCTTGGATGTGTGAAGTATGTGGTTTGCAACACTTCCCAAATACGACTCATTGGATGAACCAGCACCCTTCGAACCAATTACAATTAGGTGATAGTTCCATCTGTTTGCAAAGTTAAGAATGTCCTTTTTGGTAGAACCGTGAATTATCTTACTGTTCAGATCTACCCCCTTTTTAGCAGAAGTATTTTTTGCCTTTTCCAAAAACGCATCAATTTGCTTTCTTTTGGATGAATCCAAATCCTCAATTGTATCAAAGCCATACCGGGATGGCTTTTGACTGACGTACAGTCCTGTTAGTGTAGCACCGCATTGTCTTGCAAAATAGATTGCCTTTTCTAGTCCCCTAAAGGAGTTTTGTGAGCCGTCAAGTGGTACCAGTATTTTTTTGGCCTCATAGGGTTGCATCTTTTTTCAGTTGTTCTTAATTACTAATTAACCAATATGGAAAATCATATCTGGAACTATTCATTTGAACTGCCCTTCCATACTACTCTTTGTGGGAATGGAATCTCTATTCCTTCCTTGTCAAGTGCATCTTTTATCACTGCCAATAAAATGGGCATGACTTCTGCCAGGTCATCACGTGGATGCCATACTCTTACCCAAATGTTTACGCTGGAATCTGCAAGCTCAGTTACCCAAAATGTTGGACTAGGTTCCATTAATGAATAAGTTACATTTTTTTCAATTGCATCCTTCATTACAGCAATTACCCTTTTGATGTCTTCCTTGTAAGCAATCCCCACTGTAACATCACTTCGTCTTACTTCAGATAATGCAAAGGTTCGAATGTTTGAGGTAAACACCTTTTCGTTTGGAACTCTTACTACTGTTCCATCAAACTGCTGTATTCTAGATGAGAATGTGTTAATGTCAATTAGTGTTCCAGATACACCTGAATCTGGAAGTTCTACGTTGTCACCCTGCCTCACAGGTTTTTCAATCATTAAGAACAAGCCCGAGATCAAGTTAGAAACTACAGATTGAGATGCAAACCCAATTACAATTCCCAAAAATCCTCCAGCTACAATCAAACCACCAAGATCAATTCCTTGACTGGCAGTTGCAGCTAGAAGAAAAATTACAATAATTCCGTAATAGATTAATTTATCAAGATTCTTTGCTGTATCTTTTGGAATGTTTGGGGCAAATCTTTTTTGGAAAATCATGCGGGCAATTCTTGCAACAATTACCCCTACAGATACAATGAGTGCGGTGATTAGAATGCGTCCCACTGTAATTCCTGGTTCCATTATCTGAGTATCTAAAAATTCAAAGGCCATTAATCAAAACCTCTGCTCATAATGTATTCTTCTTTGATGGATTTTGGTTTGAGTCTAAGGGTGAGATTCCATTTTTTGCCTTTTTTAGATAAATCAACATGACGTATTTCCATTACTTTTCCTGAAGATTCTTTTTTTACTGTTGCAGCAATATCGTCAATGTGGGCACCTGAGGTATTCTCAAGATAATATATCTCATGATGTCCTACAGGGAAAACCAACTTTCCAATAGATACTCCTTCTTTTAATTGGTTGGAGATAGTAGCCTTCATCTTTGCAAAAACATACGGTTCAGGTCTTTCAGATTCCTCAAGCTGTGCTACTTTGCCATACATACACAAATTTCCATTTTCAGGAGTACCATACAAGGCAAATCTTGAATGCATTGGCTCGCAGGTAAAGCAATCAAAAAAATCCCTAGTGTTGTCATTATTTAACACA
>Ga0224497_10000507_pt1 | contig 26712 bp, 24 predicted proteins | sample SF_Jul11_sed_USG_4_FD_167970 | JGI IMG/M metagenome (GOLD analysis project Ga0224497, IMG submission 167970) | Sediment microbial communities from San Francisco Bay, California, United States - SF_Jul11_sed_USGS_13 | ecosystem: Environmental > Aquatic > Marine > Sediment | place: USA...
TGTCCTCTGCCGGAATGGTGACATCCAGTCTGTCTCTAACGCAATGCGCGACACCTTCCCATTCCACTCCTAATTCCTTCCCCCTTCCTCCTCACGAATTCGTGTGGCTGACGATTGGACGAGTTCGGGGACGATTAGGGGTTTCGTGTGCGTTGGTAATGTTGGCAGGATCGGACGAATGCGCGTAAGAGCCGTTGTGTGGTTTGGCTGCGGAGCTGTCGTTCCGGATGCCACTGCACGGTGAAAATATGCGGGTACTTTGGATGTTCCATCGCTTCAATGAGTCCGTCGCTGGCGATGGCGGAAGGGATGAAGTCGGGAGCGAGCGTCCGGACGCCCTGGTGATGCTCAGTGGCCACCACCTTACGACCCCTTCCCAGGATGTTGGCCAATCGGGTGCCCTGAATGACTTTGATGGGATGCAGCCCGTTTTTCTTTCCTTCGTGATCCACGTTGTAGCCTTGCTTGGGCGGATGAATATGTTGATGAAGGGTTCCTCCCTCCAGAACATTGATCAGCTGCATGCCATAGCAAATTCCTAAAATGGGTAAACGACGGGTTTTCCCGGCCTTGTACAGCCAGGCTTCAAACTTCGATCGGTTTTGAAAGGCAACTTTTGTGCGTTTTTTGGGGGCTTCTCCATACCAGGTCGGGTCCAGGTCGTCTCCTCCGACAATGACCAACCCGTCGATGCCTTCCAGATAGCGGTTGCGAAGGGTTTCCCTGTGGTTAATGGGCAGCAACACCGGATGCCCGCCCGCTTCGGTGACGGCGGTCGCATAGCGGTGATCGCATAGCAAGTCGTAGTTGGCAAAGTCCTTGCGTTTGGATACGGCTTCGCAGGTGATGCCGATTAACGGGGCGGGGAACCGTTTACTCATCGATGGATCCTCGCTTCCGGCCGAGCCACACGCGTTCGGTGCTTGGGAAAGGGGCTCCTAATTCGGTGGCAAAGTCCTGCAAGGTGTTGCCACTGAGCAAATGGGCTAATCCTGAGCGATATCGCTTGGCGAACCGGCGTTGCCACGTTTGCGGGTGTTCACGAATGGCCAGGGCCACCGCATCATGAATGAGTCGAGCCCCGTTATATCGGCGTTTGAGCAGGCGCAGGACCTCGTAGATCTCTTCAGGAATATCCATGGCGTCGAATTCTTCCCGGTGTTCCCATAAAAACCGGTCTAAATAGTCCGGAGCTGATATCCATTCGCGTTTCCAGGGAAGCTTGGCGTTCATGCCTTTGGTGGCGGCTTCCGTTCTGGCGAGGAGGTAATCGGCATGGCTCATGCGATTGGCCGCTGCTTCTCCTCTGAGCCATCGCAGGCAGACTGCTTTGACCAGGCATAAATTGGCCACGACGAATTCCGGAATGTTGGAATCGAAGACCCGGATTTCCAGAGTGGGAGGTTTGGTTTTTCGGCCTTTGCTATAGACCAGTTCCCTGGTGTCGACCGATGTGAGATCACCTCGTTTCGTGGGAGTGAAGTAGGTGGCATTGCCACGAAGAAACCGGTTGGAAGCTTTGCCCGTAACTTTTTTGTCCCATATGGGGGAATTGGCTCCGGTGGCGATGAACAACGGGAGTTGGTCATGGAGATGCCAACTGAGGGCGGTGGCTTCTTGTTTGGTGAGTTTACGATTGGCGACAGAGATATGGAGGTGCATGCCGGCAAACCGGTTCGTCCAGCCTCCCACAAATAAGGGGACACGATAGTCCTGATCCTCTTCCCGGCTGCGATAGAGTCCACGCAAATATTTGCGCAACCCGGCTTTGAGTAAAAACAGGCTTTCGCGGATGGTGGTGAATGGGCGACTGTTATATTCACTGCCGATGGAGGCATCCCGGGTAAACCGTTCGCCGGATTCCGATAGACCCGGCCGGGGTTTTGACAAACGCCGGCCAATTTTGTGATCGGTGACATTGATGCTGTAGGCCTCAATTTCGACGCCGATCACGATTCGTTGATGAAATGGAGTTTGTATTATCCCTGCCATGGAAAGATCGTGTGTCCTTTATCTGTTGTGGTGGTCCAAGAACTGGGCTGGTTTCGTGTTTCGTGTCCTACCGGATTCGTGCAGCCTTCCCTCGGCGGAGACATCCGTCAGGAAAGGGAATCTTCCTGCGAATGGGAAGGGGTTGTGCTTGGTGAATGTACAGCAGACCAATGCGGGGTATCACGCTCAAAATTTCAGGAATCACTTGTGACTGTGGAGGCACGCTTACGTAGTAGATACCAAAATCTTTGTAAGGTCAATGGGATGTCCTGCTGGGAGCCAATTGTAGTCCTCTGGGCAGAAAGAGTTGAGAAAGGATGAATTGTTCCTCGGGTTTTTTTTCGGGTTGTTCTGGCGTCCAAGTCATCATGTTTCGAAGAATCTATGGGGTTCCGTGTCCCAATAGAGATGACCCCCTTCAGACAAGGAACACACATAGGTATGCTGATCTGACAAGGCCCTCACCCGTTTGTCATTCTGAGCTCAGGGCGAAGAATCTTTGCCCAGGTGGAGCACCCACGGCTGAGTACGATCCTTCATGGAACGTGCCTTGGTTTGCCGAAAGGCTCAGCATGACATGGCCTCCCACTGTATGCTCCATTCGTTCATGGCTCGGCATGCCTTGAACATTGTCGGACAATTTGCGTGAAAAATTTTATGGGATTAAGCGCCCATGACGGCCGCTTTCCCCTTTTTGACGAAATCGTCAACTGTTTCTTTTGTGGAGTCAATCCAGTCTTCGGCTTGGTCGAATGTATCGGTGGCAAGATCCTGTAGGTCCTCTCTGGTTCGTTTCCCGGACTGTGGGGCCCACAACAGCCCTGCTGCGATTCCCAATGCGATTCCGGATACAAGTGCCATGGTCCCAATTGCCCATCCTGAAGACATCCCTTTCATGTCGACCTCCCTGTTGTACACGTCTGCTGGAAATGGTGAATATTGACCGTTCTGCACGGCTTACTTACTGCCTCTCTCTCCTGCAATTTCTACAGAAGCAACTGATGTGCCAATGGCATTTGTGCCCGTTCACACCCTACGATTGCCTAATTGTGAGGAATATGTGTATTTACCGATTCAATCTTTTTTGCGAGCTGGAACAATTTGTCTTTGTGTGAGACGGTTTGTTTTTGCTAAAGGATAGAGGTGCTGAATGTTGGGACCTCATGCCGTCCCGCACCATTTAGCCATTTCAAAGCTCCCTCGCCCTTCGGGGCTTTGTTTCGAAGGAGGAACGAAGCCTTCGTTGAGGGTGACGACGTATTTGGTTGTTGACACACTTTAGGAGGAAGAGGGGGCCTTTTGCATCTGGAGAATTCGAGAAATTGTTCATCGTATGAGGAGTGGTTAAGGATGCCGATAGAGATGAGCCAACCACGAAACCGGATGTGCCGGCATGGTTTCACCATCGGGAGCGTCACAATTGCACGAGGGTGAGGCACCGGATGTACGATAGCCCTCTCAAGAAAGATGATTGATATGGTGGACGGTTTTCTTCTGTTTACGGTCTTGGATGTGTGGCGGATGGTGTTGCCGTTAGGGTTGACGCTTCTGTTGCTGATGACAGAACTGCTTTGTCGATGGCAGGGCGATTCCCCTTATAGAGGCCTGCGTGATGTCCTTGGTCACCTGGTTCTTCGTTTGACGCTTGGTTTATTGGTGCTGTCCGGGATCGTCGGTCTTTTCGTGCCGGCGATCCTTGGTCACCCTATGCCCGAATCCCATATTGCCGAGGGGCCGTGGAGCTATGAGGAAATGGTGGGTGTTGTGTTGGGCGCAGTCTGTCTGTGGAAAAGCCGGCAGCAAGATGGTCCCGGAATGCATGCTCGGATTGTCTGGCTGGGTGGTGCGGGCGTTCTCTTTCTTGGAATGGGAGTGTTGTGGGTTGTTCGATGGGATACGATGGCTCATGAGGGGCATGTGGCTGGTGGATGGTTTGTACTCGGATTGTCGACCGTGGATTGGATTCGTGTGGTTCCTAAAAGCCTGCATCTCCTTTTTGCCAGCTTGGCTACCGGGGGATTGGTGGTGACGCTGCTAGGGCTGCTCGGCTGGTCCGGCGCGTCGGCTGAATCTGCCTCCATCTCCCGTTCACGCTCCGTTCCTTCTGATGCGCATGTTCGCTACGGGGTTGGTTGGATGTTATCGGGGCTGGTTCCGCAAATGTTCATCGGACCCTGGTTGTTTCTCGTCTTGGGTGAGGTGCCGAGGGGAGGACTGATTGATGGGACTGGCTTGGCCTCTGCGTTCTTCTTTGTGGGGGTGATGTCTGCCTTGGTGGCCCTGGTCTTGTTGAATGCGTCGTTTATGGTGCCCCAGGTTAAAGGGCTTGTTTGGGGCGGGCTTCTTTGTACCGTGATCACTCTGGTGCTGATGGGGATGATCCGGTATGTGATGTTTCTGGATACCCTACAGGCACAGGGAATTCCCATTGCGATTGGGAGTGTGACGCTGTTTCATCTTCTGACCGTTCTGGTTCTGACGGGCCTTGTGGGGGCGAGTCTCGTTCGTTGGTGCATGAGGCCCCTTCCTGTCCTTCATTCAAGCTGGGAAACCTCTTAGAGACTAGACAAATGTTGGTGAGCGATTTAAGGTATGGACATGCATATTTCAGAGGTGTTGCGGACGCATAATCCTGCGATTAGTTTTGAGTTTTTTCCTCCAAAAACGGAACGGGCGTTTCAAGAACTCTTTGAAGCGATTTCGGCCCTCATGCCGTTAAAACCTGCGTATGTCAGTGTGACCTATGGTGCCGGCGGGTCTACCCGTGAACGCACGCACGATTTAGTGGTGAAGCTGCAACGGGAAACCGATCTGACGATTGTGTCGCATTTAACCTGCGTGGGGTCCGGGCGGCAGGAAATTCATCATATTCTCTCGAAATACCAGGCGAGCGGTATTCATAATATTATGGCCTTGCGAGGAGATCCTCCCAAGGGAAGCACGGATGTGCAGATTCCTGAGGATGGCTTTCAGTTTGCATCTGAACTGGTGTCGTTTATTAAACAGCAGTTTCCTGATATGGGCGTGGGGGTGGCGGGATTTCCCGAAGGACATCCCGGTACGCCTAACCGGTTACAGGAAATGGATAATCTGAAGCGAAAAGTCGATGCGGGAGCCGATTATATTTGCACGCAATTATTTTTTGATAATCGCGACTTTTTTGATTTTTGTGAACGCTGCGAGGTGGTGGGCATTAAAGTGCCGATCATCGCGGGCATTATGCCGATTGTTTCTCGAAAGGGCATGGCTCGCATGTCTGAGCTGGCGCTTGGTGCCCGTATTCCTGCGAAGCTGTTACGGGCTATGGATCGCGCGGAGAATGATGACTATGCGGAAGGGGTGGGCATTCACTGGGCGACCGAACAGGTGGTGGATCTTGTTGATCATAAAGTGAAGGGGATTCATTTTTATACCTTGAATAAATCAAAGGCGACGTTGAAAATCTATGAGTCTCTTGGTATTCAAAGTTCAGAAAGTCTGCAGCATCCTGCCACGTAACGTGCAATCTGCCATCAATTTTCCATCCAAAATGTATTCGCGATGCAGTTCCCCCTGCTCTGAATTTATCCTCAAAACGGCAGTTGAACATCCCGTTTCCCTTCGACTCCGTTCAGGGCAGGGCAGTCCCTTCGACTGCCGCGCCGGACGAGGGGCTCAGGGCGAACGAATTCTCACCAAGCGGGTGCTGGCCTTTCCAACCCGTTCGTGCTGAGGCTCTCGAAGTCTGAACGGGAGCGATGCGGTTCAATTGTCGTTTCTAGGTTTCCTGCTACCGTCCTGAGCTGTTAAGAAAAGTCTTCCTGTGCAATCTCCCATTCCTTTCGTGTGGTCTCTCATTATTTCACAATGATATTCCCTCTAATTTTGCGAAAGTTTGATTGTTGGCTTCCTCTTTGTTTTGTGAAGCTGGGAAAATCCTATGCCAGGATTGGGGGGGCGTCAGGAGCTCTTAGAGGGGATATGCTTGACATTATTGAAGAATTTTGTCCCAATACGCGGAACTAATGGAACATTGGCATCTCCAAGGATCGGCTGCACGTCATGCGCGAGCTTGTTCGGGGTTCCTTTATATGGTCCAGAGGAAACGGTGAATAGATGTGTTTCGAGGTATTGTGAATTGGCCGCTCAAGGGACCAATTGCAAAATCAGAAGGGCTTGCAAGTAGAGCTAGCCCACGATGTCGCATCTTTAGTCCTTTTTTGCTTTGCCCTGTGAGCGTGACTGTTTGCACGTCATGGAGGGGAGGGAATCTTGGGTCTCAACCCTAAAATTCAAATTGCCTCTACTATCCTCATCGTTGATAAGGATCCTGAGGGAACCCTCCCTGACCTTCAGGAGCGCGAAGGATATTCGGTCGTGGTTGTGAATACAGGGCAAGAGGCCCTCACTCAAGTCAATCAACGCTCTTACGATGTTGTGCTGATGGATGGGAATCAGCCGGATACGGAAGCGTTGTCCCTCCTGAGTTCATTGAAACAATCAAACCCCCATTGCCCAATTGTCATTCTCAGCAGCATGCTGGAAACCAAGGACAAACCCGAATTCTTAAACCATGGCGCCTTTGATTTTCTCAAAAAACCCTATACCGCGGATGAGTTCAACGATACCCTGCGGCGGGCGTTGGAGTTTAAAGCCGCTAGAAGAATAACTGAGAATACCATTAGTGGGTTCATTGCGAATGGAGAACGGTACCGCGCAATCGTTCAGGCTGCTCAGGATGCGATTATATTGGGAGATCAGGAGGGGAACATCCTGTCGTGGAATGAAGCCGCGCACAACATGTTTGGATATACCGCGGAGGAAGTCGTTGGGAACCCCCTTACCCTTCTGATGCCTCCTCGTTATCGTCAAGCCCATCAACAAGGTCTTGAGCGGTTCAGATCAACTGGTGAAATGCGGGTGGTTGGGAAAACGGTCGAACTACACGGCTTGAGAAAGGGAGGGGAGGAATTTCCTATTGAGCTTTCTCTCTCTTGTTCTGTGGAAACAGAAGAAGTCTTTTATTGTGGCATCATCCGTGACATCTCTGAGCGTAAGCGCGCGGAACAATCCTTAAAAGATAGCGAGGAACGTTTCCGGAAAATCTTTGTCACCTCGAACGATGCGATCTTTGTGCTTGATCTTCAGGAAGACCGAATGCTGAATGTGAATCCCAGGGCCTGCGAGGTGTTGGGATATTCCCATGAGGAATTATTGTCCATTCCTCTCTCTGTCATTCATGGGCACGATATCCACAAGTTCCACGCGTTCTGTGATTCTGTAAGAGCGCAAGGGGAGGGGTGGACAAATGAATTGACATGCCTCACCAAGTCGGGCCGTCCCATTTCCTGCGAAATTTCAGCCTCGATCATGGAACTTGGCGGCAGTCAATGCCTGGTATTCTTTGTGTGTGACCACTCTGCTCGTCACAAGGCAGAGCAAGCCCTGGCGGAGAGCGAAAATCATTTTCACTTGACCCTCAATAATATCAACGATGCCGTCTTTTATGCAGATTTATCTGGAAAGATTCTTTGGGTGAATCAGCAAGCTCTGAAATTATTTGAACGGTCTCTAGAAGACCTTCTTGGGTCCCCACTCATGGAATGCCTCTCTCCGGAGGCCGCGGCTTTGGCAGAATCACGGCTTGCTTCTATTCGTGCGGGAGTCTCGGTGCCCCCATTGGTCGAGTTTAAGGTGATTCGACCGGACGGTTCCGAAAGATGGATTGAAGCCAATGTGAGTAATGTGGCTCAAGACGAGATGGTTGTTGGCCGGCTTCTGGTGGGACGGGACATTACTCAGCACAAACAGGCGGAATTGTCATTGGTTGAACGCAACTGCTTGCTCGCGTTAGACGCCGAGGTGGGGCAAATCATCAATAAGCATCTAGCATTTCGAGACCTTCTTCAAGCATGTACCGAAGCGATTGTTCGACATATTGATGCAGCCTTCGCCCGTATCTGGACGCTCAATGTGGAAGACCAGGTCTTGGAGTTGCAAGCCAGCGCCGGACTCTATACGCATCTGAATGGCCCCCACGGTCGTGTGCGGGTTGGCCACTTGAAAATTGGGAAGATTGCGTCTGAGCAGAAACCGCATCTGACTAATGCGGTTATGGGGGATCCCCGCATCCCAGAACAAGAATGGGCTAGGCGAGAGGGCCTCGTGGCCTTCGCAGGATTCCCATTGATGAGAGACCACGAAGTCATTGGGGTCATGGCCTTGTTTTCCCGACATTCTTTGTCGGAGTTTACTATGCAAAGTTTGGGTATGGTGGCAGACCGTCTGACGACGGCCATTGGCCGGCAGAGAGCTCTGGAAAAGGAAGAAATGGTTTGTAGGCAAAATGAACGTATTCTCGGTTCCATGGGAGAGGGGATTTACGGTTTAAATTTGGAAGGGAAGACCACGTTTGTGAATCTGATAGGGGCGAAGATGCTGGGGTATGAAGTTGAGGAACTCATTGGAACCCTCATGCATGACACGATGCACCATACCAAGCCCGATGGGGTCTCCCCCTATCCACAAGAAGAATGTCCGATGTATGCGGCCTTCAAGGATAGCAAGGTGCATCGTGTTTATGATGAGGTGCTGTGGCGTAAAGACGGCACCAGATTTCCAGTGGAATACACCAGCAGGCCGATGTGGGAAGAGGGAAAATTGGTCGGAGCTGTGGTGACGTTTCAGGACATTACCGAGCGCAACCTCATGGCTGCACAATTATTGGAGGAAACCAAACTTGGTGAGGTAGCCCGGGTGGTGGGGGATATCGGTCACGATATGAAAAACATGCTCATGCCTGTTATTAATGGGGCCAAGCTGGTGGAGGAGGAGCTTGAAGAGCATTTTGGGAAGATAACCGGGATGCCGGTGTCCATGAAAGAGGTGGAAGCCAGCAGAAATTTCACGAAGGAAGCGCTTGATATGGTCGTGAATAACGCTCGCCGTATTCAGGATCGAGTTCGGGAAATTGCTGATACGGTGAAAGGCCTCACCAGTCCGCTCCGACTTTCATCTTGCCAAGTCGCCGGCGTTGTCGAAGATGTCTTTGCCTCACTGAGACTCTGGGCCACAGAGAAAGGGGTGTCCTTGCGTGTCCAGGGCCTTGATTCACTTCCTCTCATTCAGGCGGATACTCATCGCCTGTTCAATGCCTTGTACAATTTGATCAATAATGCGATCCCGGAAACACCCGTCGGTGGATCGGTGACCATTGTTGGTTCGCTAGGCCCAGAGGCCAAAACCGTTGTGATTCGGGTTGCCGATACAGGCGGGGGGATGCCTCCGGAAATCCGTGATCGCTTATTCAGCAAGGAGGCGATTAGTGGAAAACCCGGGGGCACGGGCCTAGGGACCAAAATCGTGAAAGATGTGGTTGACGCCCATGGCGGAACCATTACCGTCGACAGTGAGCTAGGGAATGGCACCACGTTTACGATAGAGCTGCCTATTCAATGCCAACTTGGTTAATGGGTAATCATTCGACTCCAACAGGATCTCTACGAAGTCCATTTCCACTGCTAAAGATGAGAAGATGGCGAAGGAACCGGTGCTTCGCAACCTTTTAGGATTCTGGGCCAGGTTTCGTTGGTCCGTTTAGGCAATCTCCATCCTGTTTTTCCATCCTACCGTTTACGTTCTCCTGCTCATTCACGTGTTTCCCCATGTTGGTGCGATTCTTGGCACGTGGTCGGCACCTGTTGTGGCCACCTCTCTGAAATTTGCTGAAGACTCCAGAATCATTGGAATTTCGAATGGTTTCATCTTCTGGTTGAAAAGGGATTCTCGATTTGTGTATGTAAGGTAGCTTAAAGCTGATGAGGGATGACGCGAAAATTGGTCTTTCTCTCAGCCCGATGACTTGGCTAAGATGCTTTGGTTGTATAAAGGAGAAACATATATGCCTATGAATGTAGGATTTCAAGTGACAGTCAATCTAGATGGTCGCCAGTGTATGGTGATTGGTGGTGATGAGGAAGCGGTGGAGAAGGTGCATCGCTTGTTGGATGCCGGAGCAAAGATTACCGTGGTTAATCCGACCCTTCATGTCGATTTGCGGAAATTGACTGCCTCAGGGAAAATAATCCACCGGGGACGAACCTTTCGATCCGGCGATGCTCAAGGGGTTGTGCTGATTATGAATGTGTTGAAGGATGATCTGGATTTGGCCAAGTCCTTGTTTGAGCTGGCAAAAACAGAACGCTGTCTGGTGTGGTCGATCGATCTGCCTGAGTATTCGACGATTGTGATGCCTGCGCTGGTGAAACGCGGGAATCTCCGAATCGCGATTAGTACGAGTGGAACCGCTCCAGCGTTGGCCAAGGTGCTTCGTGAAAATCTTGAATCGGTTTTTGATGAGGAATTCGACCAGTTCCTGGATTGGTTAGGTGCGCTGCGTGAAGAGCTGAAGAGCACTGAAGTGAGCGATCTTCGGCGGCGGGAGCGATTGACGGAAGCGGTCAGAGGCTTTCAATTGACCGGCGAGTTGCAGTATCCCAATAGTTGGAAGTTGTCCAGTGAGGAGCAGGTGGAACCGGTTGGAAAGGAAGGTGCGTAATGGTGCTGCTGGAATTTAGCATGTCGCCGCTTGGTAAGGGAGAAAGTGTTGGAAAATATGTGTCCCGGTCATTAGACCTGATTGATAAAAGTGGGGTGGAGTACCGCCTCAATCCCATGGGAACGGTGTTGGAAGGCGAGTGGGATGACGTGTTTCGAGTGGTGAAGCAATGCTATACCAGGATGAAAAAGGACTGTCCGCGGATTTCCTGTGTAATTAAAGTTGATTATCGGCGTGGACATAAAAACCGGTTGGCCGGCAAGGTGGCAAGTGTGGAGAAACATTTAAAGCGTAAGCTGAAAACGTCATGATCCTTAAAGGGTTTGCCTAACCTCTTGAGGGAAGTGCCTGTGTTGAGAAGGGATCAATGTGTTGAGAGACGCGTTATTCCTGGATTGTTTTGTCTGGTTATGGTGGCGGGGAAGAGCCGAGTGTCTGGGGCAGGTAGATCCGGTTGGCTTTTCCTCCAATCCCGCACAGCACTTCATAGGGAATCGTTTTTAACCAACCTGCATAATCTTCCGCCGTTATTTCCTGCGTTCCCTGCCTTCCCAATAACATGACTTCTTCTCCGACCGCGGGGTGGGGGATGTCCGTGACATCTACCATCATCATATCCATGCATATTTTTCCAATGATGGGGGCCTGTTCTCCTTTGAGCAGGACATGCCCGACTCCGGTCAGGTGACGGGGAAATCCGTGGGTATAGCCCACCGGCAGAACGGCGATCTGAGAAGGCCTTCGTGTGCGAAAGAGGGCGTTGTACCCCACAATTTCGCCAGGCTGCAGTGAGCGGAGATGGGCCACATACGTGGTGGCCTGCATCACTGGTTGCAGTGCGATGGATGGCGATGACCCCTCCTGCCGGGGTGCATAGCCATACAGCATCAAGCCAGGTCTGACCATTCCTAAGTGGGCGGTTGGATGAAACAGGATTCCTGCACTATTGGCCATATGAAGCAGAGGTGGGTGGATTCCCAACTTCTTGGCCTGGTCGATAAATGCCAGAAATTGTTGGATTTGCAGATTAGTTAACGTGTGTTCATGGTTATCGGCATCTGCAAAATGGCTTAAGAAGCCCTCTATTACTACGGGAGCGTTTGAGAGGGAGTACGTGGTTAGGAGGGAGAGGGCTTGATCGACTTCGAAGCCGAGCCGGTGTAATCCGGTGTCCACTTTGAGGTGGATGGGGAATGGGGTGGTACGGGGGGGAAGTTGGTCGATGAGTTGTTGGAAGATTTCAGCCCGAGAAATCACCGGGGTCAGCTGATGGCGAATGATTTCGCGTAGGTGCTCCGGTAAGAGAGGGCCCATGACCACAATAGGGCAGTGAATGTGGTGTTCACGAAGCGCTATGCCTTCCATGACGGATGCGACGCCAAATCCAAAGATCCCCAAGGGTTCCAAGGTTTGAGCCACAGGAATGGCTCCATGGCCATAGGCGTCGGCTTTGATGACGGCCAGAATTTTTGTCGATGGAGCGATCGATTGGCGGATTTGTTGGAAATTCCTGGTAAGCGCATCAAGACTGATAGAAACGGTAATCGGAGACGGGAGGTGTCGAAGGTCGGAAGATGAAGGTGGTCGGATAGGTATCACAAATATTCCTCAGATCGCGAGTATTTCCTCCTCCTTTTTCTTGGTGAGGTCATCGACGGTCTGTATGAATTTGTCCGTGAGCTTTTGGATTTCGGCTTCTAGCCGGTGCTGGGCATCTTCTGTCAGTGAGCTTTCTTTGTGAAGGTGCTTGAGTTCGTCATTACCTTCACGACGAAATCCACGAATCTGTACTTTGGTCTCTTCCCCATATTTTTTGCTGAGTTTGACCAAATCTTTTCGTCGTTCCTCGCTCAGTGGGGGAATGGGGAGCCGGATGAGCTTGCCGTCATTGGATGGAGTGAGGCCCAGTTCTGAGCTAATGATGGCGCGTTCAATTTCCTTGATCTGGGAGGTATCCCAGGGTTGAATCGTGATCATTCGGCTTTCAGGGATCGCTAAGTTTGCGACTTGCTTGAGTGGAGTTGGCGTTCCGTAATAATCAACAGTGATATGGTCGAGTAATCCTAATGAGGCGCGACCGGTTCGAAGGGACATGAATTCTCTTTTGAGGTGCTCGATAGCTCCCTCCATTCGCTGAGTGGTTTTAAGAATGGTTGGATCGTTCATGATCATTCCCCACGTTAATTGACAGTCGCATTTTTGGAGACAATCGTGCCAATAGAATCTCCCTCGATGATTTTCCTGATGTTTCCTGAGGAGGTGAGATTGAACACAATGATAGGCAGATCGTTATCCATGCACAGCGTAATGGCTGTGGCATCCATCACTTTCAGGCTTTTATTGAGCACCGACAAAAATGGTAATTCCGTGAACCGTTTGGCTGTGGGCGTCGTCATGGGGTCTGCGTCGTAGATGCCATCAACCTTGGTGCCTTTCATGATGACATCCGCACCGATTTCCATGGCTCGCAGAGCGGCGGCGGTGTCGGTGGTGAAGTACGGATTTCCCGTGCCGGCGGCAAAAATCACCACACGTTTTTTTTCCAAATGCCGAATGGCTCGACGACGAATGTAACTTTCCGCCAACTGCCGCATTTCAATTGCGGATAACACGCGGGTCGGGACGTCTTTGCTCTCTAAGGCGTTTTGCAAAGCGAGAGCATTCAACATGGTGGCGAGCATGCCCATATAATCGGCCGAGGCTCGCTCCATGCCAGAGGCACTGGCGGCGAGGCCTCTGAAAATGTTTCCACCTCCGATCACAATCGCGATTTCCACCTTCAGGGTCAGGACGTCGGCAATTTCGTCTGCGAGATTATGTAAAACGGAAGGTTGAATGCCGTAGGCTTGTTCCCCGGCGAGCATTTCTCCACTGATCTTTAAGAGGACCCGACGATATTTGAGCGGCATTAGTCCTGGCCGAGTTGGTAGCGCGTAAAGCGACTGATCGTGAGGTTTTCCCCTAACTTCGCGATCTTCTGCGAAAGGAGATCTTGGATGGTGACGCTGGGATCCTTAATGAAGGCTTGTTCGAGGAGGCACTGCTCTTGATAATATTTTTCTAATTTCCCCTTGATGATTTTTTCCCACGCCGCTTCGGGCTTCCCTGATTCCTTCATTTGCGCGAGATAAATATTTTTTTCCCGTTCTATCAAGTTCTCGGGGATCTCTTCACGTTTCACATACAAAGGATGGGAGGCAGCAATTTGTAAGGCCACTTCCTTAACGAAGGCTTGAAATTCTTCGTTGCGTGCGACGAAGTCTGTTTCACAATTGACCTCTATCAGAATGCCGATTTTTGATCCTGAATGAATATACGATGAAATAATGCCTTCTTTGGTTTCTCTGCCCGCTTTCTTTTGTGCAGCAGCCAACCCTTTTTGACGCAACAGATCAATCGCTTTTTCGACATCATTTTCTGTGTCTTGAAGGGCTTTTTGACAATCGAGGATTCCTGCCCCGGTTTTGCCTCGCAACTCCTTCACCAAGGCACTCAAGCTAGACATACGCGTGCTCTCCTACTGAGTAATATAAATTGAAGGTCAAATGGATGAACCCAGGCCTCTTAGACAGGTTGAGTATTCTTGTTTGCCCCAACGGATGAATGACCTTGTTCGGTATTGTCGGGAAGGAACCCCTCGCCATTCGCTGCTGACTCTTGGCGTTTCCGGCGAAGTTCCGTACCTTCTATGCAGGCGTCTGCAATTTGTCCCGTAAACAATTTGAGCGATCGAATGGCATCGTCATTGCCGGGTATAGGAAAGTCCACGCCTTCAGGGTCACAATTGGTGTCTACTAAGGCAATAACCGGAATGCCAAGACGATTAGCTTCCTTGACGGTAATATGCTGGATCCTGGTGTCCAATATGTAAATGCATCCTGGAATATCGTTCATGCCTTTGATGCCACTCAAATACTTTTCCAGTTTGGCTTGCTCTTTTTTCATGCGAACGATCTCCTTCTTCTTGAGTCGTTCGTAAGTGCCATCGGTTTCCGCGGCTTCGAGTTTTTTGAGTTGGTTGATGCTGCGACGAAGCGTCTGGAAATTCGTTAACATGCCACCCAACCATCGCTGGTTGACAAAAAACATTCCGCAACGATTGGCTTCTTCCTCCACAATACTCATGGCTTGCCGCTTGGTTCCCACGAATAAGACGGATTCCCCGGCTGCTACCGTATCTCGGGTAAATTCGTAGGCTTTTTGGAAGCATTGGAGAGAAATTTGGAGGTCAATAATATAAATGCCGTTTTTTTCACCAAAGATATAGCGTTTCATCTTCGGGTTCCATCGATTTGTTTGATGCCCGAAGTGAACCCCAGCTTCTAATAACGATTTAATCGTGACCATAACGGACCTTTCCACCCCCTTTCAGAGATATACGGATTAACACAAAACCGTGGTTTGTTTAACGAAACACAAAACCGTAATTTGGCTCAAATGGGACCGGCAGGAGACAATAAAGTTGGATTGTCTTATCAGGCAGGTTGTTCCAAGTGAAGAGACATTCATGCAAAGTATTGAAGTTCAATAATTTTCCATTAAACCAACGGAGAGTAGCATAGGTGAAAAATCTAATTCAAGCCCGATCATCTTTTTATCCGTATGCGACGCACTCTCAGGCATGGGTTGATGTCGTTCAATAAAGCACAAGTATTTTGAAAAAAATCTTTTTGAATCAATACCGTTTTTGACTCTATGAGACTTCATGGCTATAGTCAATCCGGCTTTGAGGAATTTTTTAAGACGAAGGAGTGCGAAGGATGGTTGAAGTACCTCTGAAACTTTACGTGCAAGCGCTATTGAAGGGAGCGAAAGACGCTGCTCGCCCTATGGCGTGCGTTTCTCCCCAGGCGAAAAATCAGGCCTTGAAAGCAATGGCCGAGAGCTTAGTCGACCATGCTGAGGAAATTTTGGAAGCCAATGCAAAAGATCTGGCTGGCATTTCCAAGGAAATTGATCAACACGCCCATCGTGAAGCTTCGGAACGGATTCGAATTTCAGCAGACACGATTCAACTCATGCAACAGCGGCTGTTAGATCTGCAGGCTCTCCCTGATCCGATTGGAGAGGCGAGTCATGCCTGGATGACTGCAGATGGATTACAGGTTCATACCGTCCGTTCTCCTCTCGGCATCGTCGCGGTGGTGTCGGATTTGGGCCCTCTTGTGACGGCTGAATCGTTCGGGATGTGCATGAAGACCAATAATGTCTGTGTCTTTCGCGGGGGAACCGAATGGTTGCATACCAATGCTGCTGTTGTTCGCTATCTCCAGGCGGCAGCGGTGGCCAATGGTGTTCCCGAAGGGGGGCTGACATTTCTCGACCGGAGTTCCCCGGAAGCGGCCTTCGAAATGGTGCGATATCCCCAATATGTCCAAGCGGTGATTACACGGGGGAGAGCTGGTTTGCGAAAAGGGATCTTGGAGCAGTCCAGAGTTCCGGTGATTGGCTATGACGGAGGGCTGTGCCATGTGTATGTCGATCAGGATGTCGATATCCCCTTAGCGCAAACGATTGCGGTGAATGCCAAGGTTCAATCACCATCTGCCGCGAATGCCATGGACACCCTTCTGGTGCATCAAGGTGTTTCTCGGCATTTATTGCCAGGGTTAACTCGAAGGCTTCTTCAGGAATATCGCGTGAACTTGCATGGATGTCCTAAGACGGTTTCCATGATGGGTGTCTTGGAAATGAGCGGGCATTTAGGGATTAAAGTGGCGGAGGCAGCTGATTGGGGGGAAAAATTTCAGTCCTTAACCATGAATATTAAAGTGGTGAAAGATAGCCAAGAAGCCATCGATCATATTGGAACCTATGCTCCAGGGCATACGGATACCATTGTGACGCGGGATTATCAGTTAGCCATGCGCTTTGTCCGGGAAGTCGATTCGAGCGCCGTCATGGTGAATGCCTCGACCCGTCTTCATGGAGGGCCTCAGTTTGGTCTTGGTCCAGATATCGGGAGTAATAGCACTCGTGTGCATGGGCGAGGCCCCCTTGTTCTCTCGAAGCTCACGATTGAAAAATATATGGTATTGGGAACCGGACAACTTCAACAGCCACACCCGGTGCCTCAGACCTACCAGGATGCGATGATGTTATCTGCCAAGTTCTAGTGGGCTGCTTGATGGAACATGCAGGGCCGGTAACCGTGTGTCGGCTGGGCCTATTCCGACGTCTTCGTTAACCATTCCCGTCATTGCCATTGATTGTATTCTCTGTGGTTCTTCTGCCTGCCATCATTTCCTGTATTCAATTTTCTTTCGCGCAATTTTCTTAATCTGGTTCGTTATGGGATATGGAAGGGAAGAGAGTTCTGAATACCATGCAGAGCTTTTCCAGTATTTGCAGTCATGGGGATTGCGAGAGTTTCGTGATGAGGCGTCGTACTATGAATGGCAACGAGAGACTCTTTCCGAAGAGGAATTGCGGGATTTTCAGAGATTGATCGAGCATCGATATGGTGGTGAGCATGTAGATGGCGACATTGAGTTTTATGATGTGTTGGCGCGTCCGGATCTTACCCCCGTTCTGTATTCCCAACGGTTTAATTATTTTTTGACGATTGGCGCGTCTGTGTGTCGCCGGATTGTACCGGCTTGCCGCGTATTGGACTTTGGCTGTGGCGTTGGGATTCTGACCGTATTTTTTGCCCAACAACATCCTGGTGTTGAATTTGTGGGAATCGATCGATCTTCTCGATCGATTGAAATGGCTTGTCTTGAGGCAGAAAAACGACAACTCACGAATATTCGCTTCGAGGTGTCTCAGGTGCCACCACATCAGATTTCGGGAACCTACGATCTTATTCTTTCGACGCACGCGTTGTTTCAGGCAGAACGGGAGCCAGGGCTTCCTAGCCGAAGCTGGAAAACGTTTCAACGTGTCGGCGACCTTCAACGACAGGAGCAACTTGAAGTTCTGACGGGCTTGCAGGGTCGTTTAGATCCCTTGTTGTTGGTATTAGGGCCGATGGGACGAATGATCCTCTTTGAGAAAACATGGAACCTCGGCCGACGTATTTTCTTTCAACGAGCGTTAGATGCCAGAGGCTTGTTTCCCGTATCTTCCCCGGTTTTCTGCCGGTATCGTTCATTGGATGAAGAGGTGACCGATGGACCCGTGTATGAGGTTGCTCGACTTTCTCAAGGGGTGGAAACTTCTGTATGGGATGAGGAACCCTATCGAGAGTCAGGTGAAACACTCTATCGGTGCATCGGGATAGCTGCCGAGCGAATGGGGCGGGTGTTGGCTGTAGATCAAGTGAGTGAGACCGTTTCTGGCGTTCACTCCAGTATGGGATCCTGGATGTTTCGCTTCGGACTGTGGAAGGAGGTCTTTGTCTGGGGTTTGTGTGAGCATTCCTCTGGTTCGACAGGCCTGGTAATTGGGGGAGATGCGGATCGGGATTTACTGCATCAATTAGTTGAAACCGTCACGCACATATCCGAGTCTGATTTCGAACGATTGGTTCAGGACTTTTGGGGAAGTCTGACGCATGCCGGTGAAGATCAATCAGTGCCTTGTTATGAAAATCACCATCCCTCCGCCCAAACCATCTACGAGGCTCTTCCCTCCAAATACATTCAACAGGAATCGACGTTTCAGGATGGAGAGGGAAGAGAAATGCATATCGAGTTAGGGACCACAACCAATCTGACGTATTTGTATTGGGCCAATACCTTCGATCAACGACAGCTCGTCCTTATGGATGAAGAACGGGCTCAGGTGCTGAGCGAATATTATCGCGAGTCCTTCCAGCACCCGCATGGTCCACCTGCCTGAGTGCTCACCAACTGATTTTGGGGCAAGTTTTTTATGGAGTTTCAATAACCTGAAATGTGCGTTGTTGCGCTTTGGCATAACAGGAGACCGCTTCATACGTCTCTTGTTGAATGTCCGAGGAGAGAGTTGCCCAATGGGAGCTGAGGCCAACCGTAAGCATGTGGCCATTATCTCTTATTCCGTTAATCCTTCCGGTGTGTAAATAATCTAGGAGGACTTCTCCATTGACTTCTTCAGGACAGGATTGAGTCGCGGAAGTGAGGTTGGAATTCCGATTCCCATACTCGATCGAAATGGTCACTGACCAGAGAAGAAGGCTCAACAAGAAAATAAAGGCAAAGCGCATATCACTATATCCCAATACTGCCTGGGAGTGTGTCTGACCTGCCCCTACCGGTAAATACCTCAAAGGGAGGTGCCTGGAATCGACGGAATGTCAGGGTGTTAGGCTTTAGTGAAAGGCGATGCGGCTGGAGGAACCCATCAAAGCAGAAAGCAAATATTAAAGTGAATCGGTATCTGTTTCTTAAGATGGCCTAGGAATTTTCCGACAAGAGGAGCGAGGCTATGAAATGTGTCAGGCAATAGTACTGTTGGCTAGCTTCATCCGTTCTTGTCATAGCCGAAAATATTGGGGATCACGAGACACGGTAGAGACTGTGGCCCCCTTCGAGGTGAAGGAAGTATGCCAAGGCATCACGAGGGAAGGACGTCTTAGCTAGATGGATGCTGAAACATTTCTGTTTTGGGTATTACTCGCCACATGCCTGATGCATTGGTTGACGGTCTTTTTGCTGGTTCGTCGGGTGCGCTCGACCGAAAAACCACTGGTGTGGAATCTCTTAGGTGCGGCAGTTGGGCTTTTGTCCATTCAAAAGACCTACGGAGTGTCTATTCAATACCTTGAACTCAATCCTCCTCCATTAAATTTTGTGAGTACGGGGCTTGGTTTTGCTGTTGCCGGATTATTGTTAGGTGGAATCGTCCGGTTGTCTCCTTTTCTGTTTCTTCTTCAACGCAATAAGGAATTATTAGCCGTCATTGAAGAACGAAATGTCATTATTCTGCATTTTCATGAACGAATAGCCCGCGCCTTGCAAAAAATTCAAATTGCTATGGAGGTAGGACGTCCCACCAATTGTATTATTGAACAAGTGGCGGAAATGTCAGAGATGCACCAGATGTTTTTGGAGGATCTCAAGGCCGGAGTTCTGCTCGGAAACAGATTCGAGGTGGCACTCAAGACCCTTGTAGAGGATTTGAGTCGGGAAGCCTCATTTCCGATAATGGTCCATGTTGATTCCTCTTGTGAGGATCATATGTCACATGAGCAGGGGGCAGAGTTGTTGCGTATTGTACGAGAGGCTGTTCGAAATAGCGTACAATATTCGCACGCGAAGAAAGGCCAGGTGTCCGCGAAGATGACAGCTACAGACACGGTTATCGAGGTTGCAGATAATGGGAAGGGTTTTGAAGTCGATCTTGTCCGGGCTCAGGGACATGGGTTAGGAAATATGGTCAATCGGGCAAAGAAGATCGGGGCTCGTCTAAAAATTCACAGTCAACCGTCTAAGGGGACTTCGGTATTCATTGAAGTTCCATTGAATGAATCGCCGTCTGACGATAGTCATTCGGAATCAACCTTGCATTCTTCATCGAACGCAACTCAAAACGTTCACGTCGGCTGACTTTTGTGTCCAATGCCTCTCAAGGGTGGAAACTTGTCATGCAAATGGTTCCTTAGGTCGAAGACCCGAGTTCTGTCGGTTCAGGGCAAAGTAGATTGGTCATCTTAGTCGTTCGTTTTTTGCGGGAAATGTCGGGTGTATTCTGAGAGCCAGGGAGGCGAAGAGGAAGAAGAAATTTGGTGGCGGTGGAGGGATTTGAACCCCCGGCCCGCGGCTTATGAGTCCGCTGCTCTACCACCTGAGCTACACCGCCGTATTTCAGACAGAACGAGAAGATCTATACCATAGCTGGAGAACTTTGGACAATTCCTTTTCTGTAAATGATCGAGTTTTTGCAAGGATTTCTTGGCCATTGGTTGCTGGATTCATTGTAGAGCCGCATTCACTCATTCTTTGCAGGGTATGATGATCATGGGGACACCCTCTACACACACGTTTTTTTATTCCGGACGGTTTTCATGACTTCAACGGCTGCTCCCAGCATCAATCACTCCGTTCTGGTTGGGCGACAAGCTATTTTTGATCGGCAAAAGGAGGTTTTTGGGTATGAACTCCTGTATCGAGATGGTCAAACGAACAGTGCGCAAGTGGTTGACGGGGATGAGGCCACTGCCAGGGTCATGGTGAATACGTTTTTAGAGATGGGAATTGACCACATAGCCGGAACGGGTCAGGCGTTTATCAACATGACCGCGAATTTCTTTTTAAGTCAAAATTATGAAGTCCTGCCAAAGAACAATGTGGTCCTCGAGGTGTTGGAGTCCATTGAGCCAACGCCTCTCGTCATGCAATCTCTTGCCAGGGCCAGGCAACTCGGGTATCAAATCGCGTTAGATGACTTTATCGTACGAGATTCTCATCGAGCATTATTAGAGGTTGCTGACTTTGTGAAAGTGGATATTCTGGCATTGACGAGCCAGCAGCTTCTTGAGCAAATTGATGTGTTGAAGCAGTACCCAGTTCGATTGCTGGCAGAAAAAGTCGAAGATCAAGAAGTGTTTACGCTTTGCTATGAACAGGGATTTGAATATTTCCAAGGATACTTTTTCTGTAAACCGCAAATCATGGAGGGAGTCAAGCTTTCCGGTAATCGCATGGCGATTGTGCTTTTATTGGCCAAATTACAAGATCCCGATATTAAAATGGAAGACCTTGAGGAGTTAGTCGAAAATGATCTGTCACTGAGCCTCAAGCTTCTTCGTTTTGTGAACTCTGCTTCAGTGGGTCTTCCTCGAGTGGTTAATTCCATTGGGCAAGCCGTGGGTATGGTAGGGACTGACCGTATGCGGCAATGGGCCTCGTTGCTTATCCTGGCTAATAACAGTGGAAAGCCAAGCGAACTGATGCGCATTGCGCTGATCCGGGGACGAATGTGTCAAGGATTAAGTCGGTTACAAGGAGAGTCCGCAAGCCAAGGTTTTACGGTTGGCCTCTTTTCTGTATTGGATGCCTACTTTGATTGTGAGATGAAACAGCTTCTTGCAGACCTTCCTCTTGCTTCTGACATTCTGCTTGCTCTGACTGAGCGGCAGGGATGTTTAGGGGAAATTTTAGCCTGCGTGATTTCTTACGAACGAGGGGAGTGGAATCAAGTAGAGAGCAGTCGTTTTGAGCCTCAAGTGTTACGTCATGAGTACTTTCTCAGTGCCGAATGGGCCCAGGAGGTCATGAATGCGACTTTAGCTGGGAAGGGAAAATAGTGGGGAAGGATGAAGTGGCAGGCTTGAAGGAAATGATTATCCCCTTCGTTTATCGTCCTGTTCTCCTGAAAAAGCGCTCAACACACCTAACCCCATTTCACCAAGCACAACGGGCTTTTCCTCGGATTCAGTGGCCAGTTGGTCGTCAGGAAGTTGTGGGTAAATTTTAGCCCGGAGCTCTTCTTCCAGGCCCTCATCAGAAAAATCCATATCGTTGAGAAGAGCGTGTAACCGTTGGAAAGCTAAAATTGAACGGGCATGGGACTTCCATGTGCCGGAAAATTCGGTGTCATTCACTTTGGTGATACTTGTCCAAAATTTTGATTCTTCAGGTTCTGACATGTTTCCGCTGACGAATGCCCGCAATTTATCAAGCAACGCCTCCTCTGTTTTTTCCAAGCCATCGTATTCAACCATTGATCGTTCAATAGGGCGTCGGGACAAGAGGTGAAGGGTTTCTTGCCAGAGGTCAATGGGCTGCGATGCCTCATTCGGTGCTGAGGGTATTTCCTGATGTTGTTGTAATTTGGTCAGGAATTGTTGAAGGGCTTTGACCTTTCTGGCAGCCAGGCTGCCTAATGGAATCCCCCAGACATGGGCAATTTCGTGATCTTTTAATGGGGAATTTCCGGAAACGATGAAATCACTTTGAGCGGCTTTCAGTCGACGCCTGAGGATCCCACGTCGTCGCAATAATGCCTGGTATTCCAGGAGCAGTCGTTGTGCTTGATACTCCTTTGGCGACAGTTCCTGGTTATCCCATCCACGCTCTAATTTCCGGAGTTCCTGTCGGAGTAGAATCGAGGGAGCTTGGGTTTTAGCAGCCTGCAAAGCATTCTCGTCCGATCCAAAGTCTGATGTGAGTAACCGCTCTGTAATCTGAATGATTTTATCAATGTTCGTCAAGGCTTGAGTCAGGAATTCAATGTGCATGCCTGGACGCTCTCGTTTTTGTCGGTAGTAATCCTTGTACTGGTTCGCCCGGGATGTCACATTTCGTACGGCTTCAAGAGATAGCGTTTTCCCTGTCGGTTGATTGCCTGACCCGAACCGGGAATCGGGTTGATCGCTGGCCATATAGTCAATGGCTTCTTGACTCACATCCATGTACTGCAACAAAAGAAGCTGCAGCATTGTGCGGCCTTGAGTTGGAAGCGCCTGGATGGCTGACTCAATGTGTTCAAAGCGTAGAGTTGTTGGCATAAGTTTTATATGAGCTCAAGGGTTAGGTTCGTATTTCGACCTTAGGATGAGGGGGTGCCATCATCAAGGGATTCCAGGCATGTGGCGGCGTATTCTCTCAGTTGCTGTACTGTACCGTTGGCATAGAGTTCTCTGGGGATTTCAATTTTGACTAATTGCGATGGATCAACCCCGCGTTCTACCGCCCAATCTTCGTCAATATAAAGGGTCACCGCGCCATCTTTGTCTCGGCGCACATAAAGAATATCTTTTTCCCCTTCCATTCTCATTCCCTTAAAATGAAAATTTGACTCTGGTTTTCTTGATAACACACCTCTTTGAGACCTGTCAAAATGAGCGAGTGTCTGTTGGGAGGCTAACCAAAATTTCTAAAATCGAAGATTTATTGGAATGATTGAGTGGCGCAGGTGAGAGTATCGTCAGGGTGGGAGATGCTACTGTCGTGTCTCATGAAATCCTTAATATACGCTGTTCGCCATGAGCCGTCGAAGGGCTGAATACCTCCATCCACGACCTTTATTGTAAAGTCATACAAACCTAGCCCCTGGAGGTGAAATAGGGGGGTAAGCTGCCCCCATGCACTAAGACCATTCAGGTGCAATGTTTACTTGGAATGGTGCCAGCAAGCTGTTATGAAGCGGGGGAGAAAATGATTGAGATGCGTTACCCTCCGAGGGTTTCGACAGCTTCCTTGAGACTTTTCATAATACAGGTGAAAATCGGGATATCACGTTTGACATAGCGGCTGCCTTCAGTAGAGCGTAATTCCATGACCAGGTCTAAAAAGTCCTGCGGAGAGTCGGTTTCAAATGCGACCACGAATTCTTGGTCATCCAATCCAAACGAATAGGTGGTATTGAGTTTGACTGAGGGATACTTGTGCCCAATTTCAATATGTTCATCCATCATGCCTTGGCGGGCGGCTTTGGTTAGCAGGTACCACTCTCTGGTTTTTTCAAATGGGTACACAAAGATATATTTCGCGCGGCCAGGAGCAATCTTCAATCTTCGACTTTCTTGTCCCTCATGCACATGATGATCCACATAAATGGATCGTTTCGTCATGGAAAGATAGGAGTAAGGCGTGGTAAGATATTGTCCCAAGCCTGTAGCCAAGAGCTTTGAACTCATTTCTTGGAACATTTCCAGATCATAACTAATTCGCCACAACATAAAGTCGCAATCTCCTCGTATGCCTGTTGTGGTATAAGGCACGACGATGACCTTGCCGTTATATTCTTCCGCTGCCCGGACAAATTCTTGCTTGCCAAGGTCTCGCTCTTCTTTGGGAAGACGTCTCCATAAAGGGTCGACTTTATAAAAAGCAAAATTGACGAATTGTTGTTTGGCAGCCTCTTCGGCACCAGCCATAATCATACCTCCCCTGGAAAGAAAAACCGTGTTTTTTTAATCACTTAAAAAAAGAGGTCTTAACATCGCCACTGCAATATTGTCAATGAGCAGGTGGCGTTATAGCCGTTGGGATCTGTTCTGAAACGTGGGATTTTGGAACAGGCCTTTACCATAAGGAAGGCGAGCGTTCTCAGCCAACAGACAATGAGGCGAATCTTGTTATTTCAAGGATTTCTCCAACGAGTACGGCGTAGGTTTGCGCTGGTAAAGCGTGCTGGTGGTTGGTTAGGTCTTGAAGTGGGACTGGTCGTCTTGGTTTTCTCCCCGGTGTGGGCCATTGTTCCGCATCCCTCGCAATCCCAAATTCTTGAAGCCGTCGACAATGGTCAGGAGGGAGCCCGAAGCCGAACGCCACCCAATATGTTGTATTGGCACTTTGGTGTATCTAATAAAGATGTTCCTCAGGCACATGGTTTTCTTATGACGAAATTAAATGGGATTGCCGTGCTGTCTAGTCATTTTGCTCTTCGAGGAGAGCAGCCCACATCCCAGGATATTCAACGGGTCGTAGACGAAGATGCCTTGCAGGTCGTGGTGATGATTTTTGGGGATTCCCCGAGGTTCGCCATGGACAGCTATCTTTTGCTCAAACAAGGAGATCGGTTGATCAAACCTGATCGCATTCGATTTGATGCCAGGGCTTCGCTGATTAGCCAAGGACAAGGACCCTCCATGTTCCGTGCAAAGATTGTGGCGTCTTTTACCTATGACGCCTTTGATGCCGAGGCTCACACCACCATCAAAGTCTTCCCAGGAGCCGGAGGCGAAATGACCTTCGATCTAGATTTTGCTTCCATTCCTTGAGGCACATTGGGGCTAGCTAATGTAGTGTCCAACAAATAGCTGGTGTTATGGTCCGGCATCCCTTATGCTGAGGCATGTCCAGAAGAAGCCCAATGGTGAGTCTTGGCGATGCTGAGCGGGAGCAACTGGAGCGCTGGGTGGCGGCACACGGCACGCCGCAACAGGTGGCGTTGCGCTGCCGGATCGTGCTGGCGGCCGCAGCTGGAGCTACGAATCTGGGGATTGCGGCTGAGTGTGGAGTTGATGTGAAAACGGTCGCACTGTGGCGCGGGCGATTTGCCGAGACGGGCCCGGAAGGGTTGTGGGCGATTGCGCCAGGCCGTGGACGCAAGCCCAGCTACTCGGCGCGCAAGATCAAGGCGATTGTCCAAGCGACGCTGTTGACCAAGCCTGCTGGGATGACGCAGTGGAGTTGCCGACAGATGGCGCACGCGCAGGGCGTGAGCAAATCCACGGTCAGCACTATCTGGCGCAGCCACAACTTGAAGCCGCACCGCGTCAAGAGCTTCAAGCTTTCGCGCGATGCGCGGTTTCTGGAGAAGCTCACCGATGTGGTGGGGTTGTACCTGAACCCCCCGGACCACGCCCTTGTGCTCTGCGTGGACGAGAAGACCCAGATCCAGGCCCTGGACCGCACGCAGCCGGGACTGCCCCTGAAGAAGGGCCGTCTGGGGACGATGACCCACGACTACAAGCGCCATGGCACCACGTGCTTGTTCGCGGCCCTGGAGGTCTTGCAAGGGAAAGTGATCGGGCAGTGCTTTACCCGGCACCGCCATCAGGAGTTCCTGAAATTCTTGCGACGCCTTGATGCGGAGTTTCCCGGCGAGATCACGCTCCACTTGGTGATGGACAATTACGGCACCCACAAGCATCCCAACGTGCAGGCGTGGCTGAAGCGCCATCCGCGGTGTGTTCCGCACTTTGTCCCGACCAGTTCCAGCTGGCTCAACCTGGTGGAACGTTGGTTTGGAGAACTCACCGTAAAGGCCGTGCGCCGCGGCTCCTTCGCCAGCGTCGCGGACCTGCAGTCGGCCATCACAGGATTCCTCGAAGTTTGGAATGAAAACCCTAGGCCCTTCGTCTGGACGGCCACCGTCGAATCAATCCAGGCCAAGCTCGCTCGATGCCGCCAGACTCTGGAGCAGATCAAGCCTGGTTGTACCGCTCCGCGAGTCAGAAAGAAGAAAGCCAAATGACCAGTTATTTCTTGGACACCACACTAGCAGGCAATAGCATTGGCACCAAGGAACCTAGTTTCACAACAGTAGGCCAGATAACGTTTGAGCAAAACAGGGGGCAACAGTGACAAAAGGCAGCGCGAGGAAGGAGCGGCGTTTTTTCTGTTAGAGTGCATTTGCCTTGTTGGGCATGATTTTATGTTTTGATAAGTGTCCATAATCCAATAGTTATAAAACCAACACCTGCAATGTAATGCAGATGCTTTTCGCTTATGTATTCAGAAATGACACTACCTGCAAGCACACCAATGGCTGATGCAATAATTAATGCTAAAGAAGCACCAATGAATACGGTGATCTTACTTACCTCTTTGTCAGCTGCAAACAACATTGTTGCCAATTGCGTCTTA
>Ga0224497_10000508_pt1 | contig 26654 bp, 26 predicted proteins | sample SF_Jul11_sed_USG_4_FD_167970 | JGI IMG/M metagenome (GOLD analysis project Ga0224497, IMG submission 167970) | Sediment microbial communities from San Francisco Bay, California, United States - SF_Jul11_sed_USGS_13 | ecosystem: Environmental > Aquatic > Marine > Sediment | place: USA...
GAGAGGTCGGGGAACAAGCAGCCACCGTGGCAAACGCGGAGGCCATTATCACTCAGAAAACCTAACATACTGAATGGCCAAAGAACGGGGGCAGGTCAAACCCAAGCACTATATATAGTACTCGTGTTCCATACAAGTTTATAAAAAGTTAATTAATTTCAACTAGTTGTGTTTTTTAAGATATTTTAAACAATAGTTAAAAATAATTAAAAAATATCGTAAACAGTAATAGTATATATTTATTTAATATTGTTTGGAGTATATATTGTAGCTGTGAGGAAAAAACAGACCACGATTGTCGATGACATTTCCCTGTCAAAACTGCAGGTCGAGCCATTATCTGAGAATCACAACCTTAAGCCAAGTGATTGGATCCGTCTTCTGCGAAACTATCTGCGGATGACGCAGGCGGAACTCGCCAAACGAGCGAATATTACGCAAGCCAACCTTGTGGCAATTGAATCAGGAAAAACCGATCCACGAGTCAGCACACTTCAGCGAATCTATGAGAGTCTCTCTTGCCGCATTAGTCTGGAACCACGTCCTAAAAAATCATTAGAGGAAATTCTGCGTGGCCGGGCTCGAGCTGTTGCGCTTCAACGCTTGAAAAAGACGATGGGGACAATGGCGCTCGAAGATCAGGCTCCAGAGGCAGAGGTGTTTAGGAAACTTCTGGAAAAACGAACAGACGAAATCCTTCGTGATCCTCGCGAAAAGTTATGGCGCAAAAACGATGACGGATGATAGTAGGTCTATTGGTGCCACCCCAAGCGGGGATACCGCTGGTCTCATTCTTGCGCATTTATTGACACAAGCTTCGCGCAACGCTGCTGAAGCAGAGGCGATCAGTCGAGCCTATGATAAATATATATTCCGCGCCCGTAGAAAAAAACAAGGAACTGAATGGCTGACGGATGATTTCGTCCGAAAAGTGCATGGGGATATGTTTGGAACTATCTGGGAATGGGGAGGCCAGTACCGCCAGACCAAATTGAATATTGGCGTGGAACCACATTTGATTAGAGAACAGATTAAACTCTTAACGGGAGATTTCTTTTCTTGGAACCATCCTGAGTCCACTATGCCGGTTGTAGAAATCGCAGCACGTTTACAGCATCGCCTGACCTTTATTCATCCTTTTATCAACGGAAACGGACGCCACGCGAGGCTAGTCACTGACATCTTCTTGCACTCGCGTCAAAACCCAATACCACAGTGGCCCCAAATTCAACTCATGGCTCAAGGGGATCAGATTCGTGATCATTATTTTATGGCCATGAAAAACGCGGACGAAGGTGACCTTACCGACTTGATTCAGTTTATTGAAGAATGCCTTAAGTAATACAACAAAAACGCATTCGGTTATCTATACTGTCGTCAGATAGCGCGGCAGTACTCCTGGATAATCAAACCTCTGTCCTTCCTGTCTCCCATCGAAAAAACAGAATCGTAAAATCAGTTGTATTTTTTTGAGGAATCCATCATTATTTTTAGATCCGTCCTTGCTAAAGAAGGCTGGACGGTCCCGTCAGGGATTCATATCATCAAAAATTTCTTTTTTTGAAACGGTGATTTTGATGAAAGATAATTTCTTCTTCCGTACTTCAGGTCAGATTGTAGTGTTAGGTCTTGAACTGGCCTTCTGGTTTTTGCTGCCCAGTGAGAGTTTAGCTCGGCGAACGGTTGTCTCTCCTGGACAACAGCACCAATTATCTAAGATTCAAACGGTTTTAGTTTCGACAGTCTTGATCTTGTCAGAAGGCACAGAGACTTCCGCGGTGATTCAAGTAGTTGTCAGTGACCGATTGCGGGATGTGGGACTTGCCGTGGTGGTGGATCGGGCCCAATCTCACGATGCGGAGATTCGTGTCATGTGCGAAGTCAAAAAACGGGAAACCGCCACAACACGATATGGTGGCGATGCCGAACTTCCTTTCGCTCCTGATCGTTTATGGCGGGAGGCTGCCTGCCTTTTGGGTTATCGGTTGGGAGGAAAAGACTTGGGATGGTATCAGGAGGTGCGGGCTGGTCGTGTGGGGTTGAGGCAACGAAGCCGAGATTCAAGACAACGTGAGGATATTGTTCAAGAATTGGCGGACGAGTTGGTACTGTTTGATTTTCCGGTTTTTTTGTTAAGTGAATGGGGACAAACCGCGCCTCTTTTGGCTTTGTTACGTTCTCCCCAGACGGACCTTCAACGGAAACAACGTATTCTTCAAGAATTTCGGTGTCTCCCTGATTTGCACTCAAAGCAAGGTTGTTGGAAATCATGGTGAATGACCTTTGGACTGCATGTGGTTGGACATTCATTTTGGGCAGCTCGATAATTATTCAAGGCTGTAGCGAGAACGTTCTCTATGATCGATCAAACTGTTCAACTCTTACGGTCCAAATGTTAAACGAGGAAATCACTGACCCCCAGTTAAAAAACCCTCCACGCTCCTCTATTCCCAATCCTGGCAATTCGCCTGGTCGGCTGGTGGTTCATCCCTCGAATCCCGCATATTTTCAAGAGACCTCGACGGGGAACGCCGTATTTCTTCGAGGATACGACCACTTTCGTTCGCGACAAGAATTCGACAACAACGGCATTCCACCTTTAGATTTCGATGCCTTCCTCGCGCAGCTCAAACATTTTAACCACAATTTCTTGCGTCTTTGGGTTTGGGAGCACTTTTGGCGAAAGGCGGAAGGCAACGAGGTTCGTGCTGAAGGTCAAGAGAGTGTCACGCTTCCTCTTCATGTGTACCAGCGAACGGGGCCAGGTACAGCTATTGATGGGCAGCCCAAGTTTGATCTCCACGCCTTTGATCAAACGTATTTTGATCGACTTCGTCACCGCGTGATTGCGGCCGGTGAAAGCGGAATCTGGGTCTCGGTGATGTTATTCCAGGGTTGGAGTATTCACGGATCTGGAAAGTACGAAAATTCCCAGTGGGAAGGCCATCCCTTGAATAAACAGAATAATATAAACGGGATTGCCGGCGATTATGATCAAGACGGAAGAGGCTGGGACGTTCATACACGCATCAATCCTAAGGTCAACGCCATTCACGATGCATACGTAAAAAAAGTTATTGATACGGTAGGGGATTTGGACAACGTGTTATACGAGATTTCCAACGAGACCATGGCAACGGCAACCACTGGAGCTTGTCACCATGTGACACACGTGAGAGATTGGGCCTATCACCTGATCAATCTTATTCATCGCTACGAACAGCAGCGAGGGTACGGACCGCATCCGGTAGGGATATCGAGTTTTCGACCTTTTCCAGATGATCCCATGTCCGTGGATTGGAACGCTTATCTTTTTGATAGTCCTGCAGATTATGTCTCTCCAAATGGAACTCGCTGGACCGGCAATGAAGATTGGAAGAAGGATCCTCCTGCGGCACCTCTGGGGAAGGTCGTCATTGCAGACACCGATCACATTCACCCAAGTATCCATGAAGGGCCAGGAATGCGATCGTGGCAATGGCGCACGTTCACACGTGGCCATAGTTTGAATGCCGTCGATGGGGATCCTGAGCAAGGCGCAGATTGGGTGACCCCAGATGATTCAGCGACTATGCAGGCGATGGGGCGCTATGTCGAAATGGTAGATCTGGCACGTATGAAACCCCACAACACATTGTCATCCACAAGATATTGTTTGGCGGATCCCGGTCACACTTATATCGTTTATCAACCATCTGAAGGATCAGAAGAGAGTGCTAATGGGATTCCCCTTGAGCTGGAGCTGGCATCGGGAACGTTTTACTATGAGTGGTTTAATCCAGAGACCAACCATATTGCGGAGAGTGGGGAGATTCAACAGAAAACGGGGGTTTTTACCTTTACGCCTCCATTTAATTCGCACGCCGTTCTGTTTTTAAGACGGCAGAGCGCAGAAAAGAAAGACCTGTCAGATGAGGATGAGAGGCAAGGCTGTAATTTTTTATTATAACAATTACTGCTGTCGCTTATGTTTGGAGAATTGGAGGCGTGTCTTGATTCTGCTTTCTTTAGTCTTTTTGTGAAGGCCTTCTTTAATTCAAGGAGCTTGGAGGGGTAAAAACGATGGATGCCGGCCAAGGGCCAGCCGGAATGACAGGAATGAGGAATTTAGGGAGGGCCCATCAACATACGCGCTTTTCTAATAAACAATGATATCTTGAACCGTGGTTGAAAAAAGTTGGCTCATTTCGGTGACGGTTCAAACCTCATGCCCTGTATCTATTGCCTGTTAAGCCGTGGCACACGAGGCCGTTTCCGCTGTTACGGTAGTGCCCTCATGGCTGCGAATTTTCTCAATTATTTCGTTGAGTTTTTCATTGGCCTCTTCATTCTCTATCTGACAGGTTCCGGCATTTTGATGCCCGCCGCCACCATAGGTGAGACAGAGCTCACCGATATTAACCGTTGAACTGCGATTAATGATCGATTTCCCAATTGCAAAAACGGTATTTTGTTTCTTTAATCCCCACAGGGCATGAATAGAGATATTGCAACTGGGAAATAGGGCATAAATCATAAACCGGTTGACGGCGTAGATTGGTTCTTCTTCACGTAGATCTAACACGACTAAGTCACCATGGATGGTCGCGCAGCGCTGTATCTGCTGCTTGGCCAATTCAGCATGTTCCTGAAATAGTTGTACGCGTTCTTGAACATCTGGTAAAGCAATGATTTCATCGATGGTGAGAGTGGTACATTTATCGATGAGTTGCATCATTAAGTCGTAATTCGAGATGCGAAAGTTCCGAAAGCGACCTAATCCGGTTCGTGCATCCATGATGAAATTCATGAGAGTCCATCCGCTAGGGTTGAGGATTTCGCCGATCTGATATTGAGCGGAATCACCTTTGTCGACGGCTTCCATCATCTCATTCCATGCTGCAGGAAAGGTTTCTTCGCCGCCGTAATAACGATAGACGACTCGTGCGGCAGAGGGGGCTTTTGCATCGATGATATGATTGCTCCGCTCTCCGGTATTTCGAATGGTCTCGCTCAGGTGATGATCAAACGCCAATTTGACTTCCTCGACATACGGGAGGTTGGTGGTGATGTCGTTGGCCGAAATTGCCACTTTCCCATCTTGCATATCTTTGGGATGGACGAATTTGATGTCATTAATAATTCCTACTTTTTTGAGCAAAACGGCACAGACTAGTCCGTCAAAATCACTGCGAGTTACTAATCGAAAATTTTTAGTGCTCATTGATATGTCCTCGAATGCGAGTGAGGTGAATAAAAATCTATCGCGAGCTTATTGATAGTGGAGTGGATTTCAAATCTCATGTTTGTCGCTCAGACGGCCTGGCCTTATTTTCTTCGGTCATCGGGATTGAGATCTTAAATTCAGGATTTGAGTGTTTTTCCGACAAAACAGGAACACGCGTTGGAAATTTTCACCTGTTGGCTTTTAAAGAAACCGATATCATTGTCCTATAGAAAATCTGAACAAGAGATAGTCTTCCCTTTCTCCCCCCTAGATTGAAAATTACGATTGGAAGTATGGCACTCAAGGTCACATTGCAGAAATGTTTTGGAAACGTGAACTGAACTTGCCAGTCAAATGCCAATTGAAGAATTTTGCGCCAACGAATTTTTGAAATGGCTATTCGTCTTAACCTGGTTGTTTCATCCTCTACCGTGCATTAGTATGAGAAATAATACATTGTTATGAGTGGAGGAGACTCATGTCTGCCTTGACGCTGAACCTGGATGACTAATTAGAGTTGAAGAAGGTCTTAGGTGCTTATGAATCCCTTTAAACCGTTCATATCCTTATTATAAAAACTGGCCATTCCAAAGATAGTCGACCTCTTTACTCTTCCGTCTGTTTTTTCTTACGATAGGGCGTATTTACGTCTGGAAAGAACTGATTGAGTAAGCCATTCCCAACAGAGAACGTTCACGAAAATCCGAGTTATATTTGAAAGTAGTGCATGGAGTGAGTTGAAAAGACGCGGCGTCTCGGGTTGAAATGGGTGTTGCGAAACATCCACCACTCAACCACAAAGGAGAGACGCCACGATGCCGGAGCGTAGCAAAACAACGCAAGAAGATCGAGACCGCCAGGATTCACTCATGGACTTGATGCGGACGGGAGCGCAGAAGCTTATAGCCCAAGCCCTCCAAGCCGAGGTGGCAGAGCTCTTGGCCGCCTATGGAGACCACCGGGATGACCACGGGCATGCGCAAGTCGTTCGCAGTGGGTATCAGCCCGCGCGTGACATTCAGACGGGCATTGGGCCGGTAACGGTGCAGGTCCCCAAAGTGCGCAGCCGCCAGGGGAAGCCCGTCACGTTTCATTCGGCGCTGGTGCCGCCGTATGTGCGGAAAACAGCCACGCTGGAAGCCGCGATTCCGTGGCTGTACTTGAAAGGGATCTCCACGGGCGAGATGCAACCGGCTCTGGAAGCGCTCGTGGGGCCCGAGGCCAAAGGGCTGTCGGCCAGTACGGTGGCGCGGCTCAAGCAGATCTGGCGAGAGGAGTATACCGTTTGGCGAAAACAGCGTCTCGCTACTCACCAATGGGTCTATATCTGGGTCGATGGCATCTACAGTGGGCTCCGGGCCGAGCAGCAGCGCTTGTGTGCGTTGGTTGTCATCGGGATGAATGCCGATGGGGAGAAACATCTGTTGGCCATGGAAGATGGGAGTCGCGAGTCGACGCAGAGTTGGCGAGAAGTGCTGTTGCAGCTGAAAGCGAGAGGGCTGACTGCGCCGACGTTGGCTGTTGGAGATGGCGCCCTCGGCTTCTGGGCCGCGTTGGAGGAAGTTTTTCCCGAGACACGTCACCAACGGTTTTGGTGTCACAAGACACAGAATGTCTTAAATGCCATGCCGAAAAGTCTGCACCCGAAAGCCAAACAGGCCTTACACGAAATCTGGCAGTCAGCCACCAAAGGGGATGCAGAGAGAGCCATGGACGTATTCCTCGACACCTATGAACTCAAATATCCGAAAGCCACGGCCTGCTTGCAGAAAGATCGAGAGGAACTGCTGATGTTCTATGCCTTTCCCGCAGCCCATTGGCCAAGTCTCCGCACCACGAATCCCATCGAATCGACATTTGGGACGATTCGCCATCGGACGGCTCGTACGAAAGGTTGTCTCACGCGAGATGGCATGTTGCACATGATGTTTAAGTTAGGCCAGTGTGCGGAGAAAACCTGGCGCCGAATGCGAGGGTTGAAAGAATTACCCAAAGTCGTCGCGGGCATTTCATTTACTGATGGAATCGAAGAACGAACCACGGACCCAGTCGCCGCGTGAACAACTTGCTCAGACACTACATTTGACAATAGCTCCGAAAATCCACGAAAACGATCGGCTCATGCGCATTGGCATGAGAATCTTCGCTTGATGGCTGCCCTGCTTTCTCTTTGGTTTGTGGTGTCCTATCTCCTTGGGATTGTCTTTGTGGAACCACTGAATCAATTCTCTCTCGGTGGGTTTCCTCTGGGATTTTGGTTTGCCCAACAAGGATCCATTTTTTTCTTCATCATTCTGACTTTTGTGTATGCATTTGGAATGGATCGAATTGACCGACGACATGGTGTCAATGAGGGTCCGGCCTCAATTCCACCCACAAGTACTTCGGAAACAACCGAGTGAGTATTCAAGGTTGGACGTATCTGCTGGTTGGTCTCACCTTTTCCGTCTACATCGGTATAGCTATCTGGAGTCGGGTTCAATCGACTTCTGGATTTTACGTCGCGGGACGGGGAGTTCATCCGCTCGCCAATGGAATGGCTACCGCGGCCGACTGGATGAGCGCCGCCTCGTTTATTTCCATGGCGGGACTGATCTCGTTTATGGGGTACACAGGCGCGATCTATCTCATGGGGTGGACTGGTGGATATGTCCTCCTGGCTCTTCTTCTCGCCCCATACCTTCGTAAATACGGACGTTATACGATTCCCGAATTTGTAGGAGATCGATACTATTCACAGACTGCGCGTGTCATAGCGGTCTTCTGTGCCATTTTTGTGTCATTCACGTATGTCGCGGGACAGATGCGCGGTGTCGGCGTCGTCTTCTCACGCTTTCTGGAAGTCGACGTGAACGTTGGTGTTCTCATTGGTGTGGGTATGGTGTTCTTTTATGCTGTGGTCGGCGGGATGCGTGGTATTACCTATACGCAGGTTGCGCAATTTTGCGTGCTGATTGTGGCGTACCTGATTCCTGCCGTTGCGATTTCCTGGAAGATGACCGGGTGGGCGGTCCCACAGATTGGATTTGGCTCCACATTGATTGAGGGCCAATACGCGGGTATGGCCTTACTCGAAACACTCGATGCCATCCACCGGGATTTAGGATTACCCGAATATACGGGAGCGTGGGTGAACGGAAAGAAAAGTATGGTCGACGTGCTTGCGATCACCATGGCCCTGATGGTCGGCACCGCCGGGCTTCCGCATGTTCTCATCCGTTTTTACACCGTGCCCAATTCTCGTGCGGCCCGATGGAGCGCCATGTGGGCATTGATCTTTATCGGTCTCCTTTATACCACCGCTCCGGCGGTGAGCGCGTTTGCCCGTGTGAATATGATTGAAACGCTTAATGAACAGGCCTATTCGAATGCGCCTCCATGGTTTAAGAGTTGGGAGGAAACCGGGTTGATTGTTTTTACGGACCGCAATGGCGATGGTGTGATCCAGTATCGCGGCAATCCTGACTCCAATGAACTGTCGGTGGATCGAGATATTATGGTGTTGGCAAATCCGGAAATTGCTAAACTTCCTGCGTGGGTGGTGGCATTGGTGGCCGCTGGGGGATTGGCGGCGGCCCTCTCGACCGCAGCAGGGTTACTGCTGGTGATTTCTGCCTCGGTCTCCCATGACCTGCTGAAATCTGTGTGGTGGAAAACCATGCCCCAAAATGTGGAATTGCGCATGGCACGCATTTCTGCGGCGTTTGCCGTCATCGTGGCGGGGGTTTTAGGTATTTATCCACCAGGGTTTGTGGCGCAAGTGGTGGCCTTTGCCTTCGGCCTGGCGGCCGCCAGTTTTTTCCCGATTTTGCTGCTTGGAATTTTTGATAAACGCACTACGAAGGAAGGAGCGGTTGCTGGTTATGCTCCTGGGGATTGGATTCACCGCAGTCTATATCATTTGGTTTCGTTTTGTGGATCCCACAGCTACCGCCGATCAGTGGTTGTTCGGAATCAGCCCAGAAGGTATTGGATCTATTGGTATGGTGCTGAACTTCATAGTTGCCATCACCGTTAGTCGTGTGACGCCAACACCTCCAATAGATGTTCAGAACATGATCGATGACATCCGGTACCCAAGCGGCATCCGCGATGTCTAACCATACACTGAATCATCACACCGCGAAAATTTTTGTATATCTGGGATTTCGTTGTTGTCAGGTGAACCCGGGGATTTCTGTTGATGTCAAAGAATTTTGATTTGCAAGATGTCATCCATCTGGTTTATCTTTAGGGGTTTGTATTGTTCCCTTCGGACTCAAGAGAGTCATAAAATTTCCCGATTGTAAATGGAGGCAGAGAATGAAGATAGGCGCAACGCCCCCTGCTAAAAGCGAGGAATTGCCGAGCATGCAATATGATGCTGAAACAATTTCAGGAATACGGCGAATGCTGTTGTTCTTTAGACGATTGTTGATGTGTTGGTTTGACGGACATGAAGACGCCAGATTAGTTTTAGATAAAGAGAGTAAGCAAATGGATCGGGTGCGAACCATCCCGTTTTTTGCTTTGCATGTGGTGGTGTTCACGGTCATTTGGGTTGGTTGGAGTCCTATAGCCGTTGCGACGGCTATCTTTTTGTATGTTATTCGGATGTTTGCGATTACGGGTTTTTATCATCGATATTTTTCCCATCGGACGTTTCGAACTTCCCGAGTAATTCAGTTCGCCTTTGCGATCATTGGGGCCTCGGCCGCCCAACGTGGGCCGTTATGGTGGGCAGCCAATCATCGTGTTCATCATGCCCATCCAGACCAACCTGCGGATGTGCATTCTCCGGTTCATCACGGACTGTGGTGGAGTCATATGGGGTGGTTTTTGGCACAGAACCAGCTTGCTACAAAATTTGCACGCATCAAGGATTTTGCTTGCTATCCCGAATTGCGTTTTCTCAATCGGTATGATGTGCTGGTACCGATTTTTTTGGCCGTGGGTGTATTTCTTTTTGGTGTATGGCTAGGCAGTGCTTATCCGACCTTAGGCACAGATGGATGGCAAATGCTTGTATGGGGATTTGTGATTTCTACCGTGGCGTTATGGCATGGTACTTTTACGATTAACTCATTGTCGCATCGTTTTGGGAGCAGACGGTATAACACCGCTGATAATAGCCGGAACAACGTGTGGCTGGCGCTTCTCACCATGGGTGAAGGTTGGCATAATAATCATCATAAATATTCCAGTTCGACCCGGCAGGGATTTCGATGGTGGGAAATTGATATCACCTATTATCTGTTACGAGGGCTTCAAATTTGTGGTCTCATCTGGGATATCCGGCCGGTGCCTGCGTGGGTGTTAAATCAGCGGTCTCCAAGCCAGGATAGTGAAGACACAGACTCAGAAAAGATAGCCGTATAAGGCTTTCCACGATGTGCGATGGGTTTACCCTTCCATCTCGCACTCATATCTGTTCCCTTTCCCAAGCTCAATAATTTCGACGGTATTTCCTGGTTCCGGGGCACCGAAAGCCAGATGTAACTATTGCGGCAAGGTATCTATCGAGGTTCCAGTATTCTGGTGATTGCTAAGGATAAGTCGCGTTCATTGTAGGGTTTTGGGAAAACAGCCTCTACTCCAGCTTCCCGCGCTTTACTGCAGAGATTATTGGATGGATTGCCGGTAAGAAGAATGATGGGTGGTTGTTGATCATTTGAATTTTTGGCAAGAGATCGAATCATTTCCAAGCCTGTCATGACGGGCATTTGGTTGTCTGTTATCACGAGATCGAAGTGCGAGGCCTGTAAGTTTTTCAGAGCCTCAGAACCATTTTCAACTTCCTCGCAGGTATACCCTTTCCTCTCTAGCTTTTCTCGGAGTACGAGTCGTCCCGGTTCGAAATCATCCACAATGAGAATTCGTTTCATAATCCATTCACTTTAAGTTGCCCGTGACAACTGTTCGATGGGGTTATCACGAGGGGTTCAATTCCCCCTGCTCTAAACTCGCCGAAAAGATCAGAGAACATTTCTTGGCCAGGAGATCGGCATCAATTGGCTTCAGTATGTAATCATTCGCGCCGCGCTCCATTGCCTGAATCAATTTGTCCTTGTTGAGTTCTGCACTCATGACAAGAACGGGTATACTCGAATACCTTTCACGTACCTGTTCTAGCATGGTCAATCCATCCATCACCGGCATTTGGATATCTAGCAGAATCCCGTCAACCGCCAAAACCTCAAGCAGGGCGAGGCCCTCAGCGCCGTTCTTGGCTAATGTCACATAAAAATCCAAAAACATCAGTCGATCTTGCAACAAAAGGCTGATATCCTCTTCATCTTCGACGACCAAAAGGGAGAGTGACACGTCTTTTCCTTCTTTGACTTAAAATGGAACCTTATTCATCTTATTGATAAGTTACTCCCAACAGCCATAAAGGGACTATTCATACTAATGGGGCAAAACATAAATATTTCATAAATATCCAATCAGTCCGTCGGGTTTCGATCTCATAAATCCGCACGATTTGGACGTGTATTGGGAGCCTCATTAACTCGAAGTCTGTCTTATGGCTCTGTTGAAAAAAGTTGCCAGCGGGGTTCTCGCCATTTTTCCGTGCTCCCGTACTGGAAGTACGCTCTGCGTGCAAAATTGCTGCGGCTTTGCTGGACGAACTTTTTTTGATCAGGCCCCACGGTGCTTCAGACATCCAACATGTCTGTGGGCTTATTTGCCCATGAAAATTATTATTATTCAACACTCCCCTTATCAGAGTTCAGATGAAGAGAGGTAAAAATAGGGGTTTTGCAGCAGGGCGAGGGGATTATTGGAAATTTCTAAGGAGGACAACGGAATGAGGAGTTGTTCGATCAGGAAGGCAACTTAGGTACTCCCCTCTTCTACAGCAGGGGCAAAACGATAGCCGACTCCGGGGTCGGTCAGAATGTATTTCGGACGTGCCGTATCTCGTTCGAGCTTTTTCCTCAGTTGCCCAATGAATACACGAAGATATTGGGCTTGATCGGCATAGGCCTCGCCCCAAATGGCCATCAGGAGTGTTCGGTGTGTGAGGACTTTTCCAGAATACTGAACCATATATTTTAGGAGATCATATTCCGTAGGGGTGAGTCTGACTGGTTTATTCTCTATACGTACCTCGCGTCGCTCAAAATTGATGGAGAGATCCCCGCTTCTGAAAACCGGTTCCACCCCAGATAATATGATCGTTCTTCTTAGGGCTGATCGGACTCTGGCTAGTAATTCCTCCATGCCAAACGGTTTGGTGATGTAATCATCCGCTCCGCACTCAAGAGCCTCCACTTTTTTGTGTTCATCCCCTATGGCAGAAAGGACAAGGATGGGAACAGGCGAATTTTCGCGAATTTGGCGAGTCAGCTCAATGCCATCCATAGAAGGCAGAAGGAGATCAATAATCACAAGATCCGGTCTCCATCGGGACAGGGTTTCTATGGCTTTCTCACCCGACGCGGCTGTCTGAACCGAAAAGTTTTTCGTCTCTAAATTGATTTGTAAAGAACGGCGGATTTGAGGTTCATCATCCACCACCAGAATACGTGCGCCCTGGGGTATCATTCCCATTATCCTTTCTGGAGTCCTTCCAGGGAAAAGGTTGACATGGATTGGGTCATAGGCAAGGTAAATATGATGCTTACCTTCGAGTTAGTAGATTCAGCCCAAATCCGACCGCCATGGGTTTCGATGATGCCTTTACAAATGGCTAAGCCTAAACCTGTGCCACGGATGGGTTGGTTGCGCCGTATTGGCCGGCGATAAAAGCGGTCAAAGATACGCTCCAAATCCTGGGCTTGAAGAGGTTCTCCCTCACTAGAGACCTGGACAGTGATCTCATGAGTTGCAACGCGGACGAGGATCTGAATCGTCGAATCTGGCCAGGAATACTTGCCCGCATTATCGAGCAAGTTGCAAAGCACTTGTTGTATTTTTTCGGCATCGACATATACGGGAGGCGTATTCTCAGGAATGTGGATTTCGATCTTTCGCTGTGTAAGCGCTTGTTCAGTCCGGCGGAGTGCCCCTTCCACGAGATCCTCCAGCGGATGCCACTCTTGATGGGGAACCAGGGTGCCGGCTTCAACTTGAGACATGTCTAAGAGATTATCGACCAGTCGACTCATGTAGTTTATTTCCTGATCAATCCCTTTGAGCAACTCTTGTTGTATCGTCGTCATCCCGTTCAGGGCATTTGCTGTAATGTTGGATACCGAGGCTTTCATGGCGGTGAGGGGCGTGCGCAGTTCATGCGAGACCGATGCAAGCAAGGCTGATTTCAGTTCATCGCTTTGGCGAAGGGCCTCGTTCCGCTTCATCTCACTCTCATGGAGCCGTGCTGCAGTCTGTTTTCGTTCAGTGATGTCCTCCGAGATTCCTAAAAGGTGTTCAGGAAGGCCTTGCTCATCAAGTAAAGGAATCTTCTTAGTATGTAGGAACCTCAAGCCTCCCCCCCTAGTCTGGACTGGCTCCTCGGCAATGTCCACAAGTTTTTTCCCAACCAAGACTTCTCTATCCTTGGCTGTAAAGAAATCAGCTTGCTCTTTGGGGAAAAGGTCATGGTCAGTCTTGCCCAAAATGTCCTCCCTGGAACATTCGAGGAGTTCCTCGCCTGCCTTATTAAGGCGGACCAACCGGAGATCCTTAGCTGTCTTGACGAAAATCATATCGGGAATATTCTCGACAATGGAGTTCAAAAACATTTCACTATTCCGCAACGCTGCCTCTGCACGTTTTCGTTCAGAAACTTCATTTTCTAATCGCCGACCGTCACGGATGCCTTGCCCTGTCACAAAAATTCCCAAGATTCCAACCACAAGGGCAATGAAGATCTCCCACTTTATCATCGTAGCGATGTTGGACTCAGAATAGGCATCCAATTGTTTGACTGCATCGTCAGCAATCCCGATTAAGATTGAAGTTTGGACACGAAGGGATTGAAGCATTTGACGAAAATCCGGATGATCAGGCGTCAGCATTAGGAAATTATCAGCAAGTGCGATGAGTTGGTTGAAGTAATTCTGTTGCTCTCGTAATGTGCTCCAGACTTCTTTGGTCGGTACGACAGGCACCGTTTGCCGCTGACCTGTTTCGGGATCCAGAATCACCAATCCTCCTTCGAGAAGGGCATCGAGGGTTGAGTGAATAAGTGTTCGTGTCGACGTGTAGTCAACTGGCATTCCCTGAGAGGTCAAGAAAACTTCATTGCTATGTTTTTGGATAAGCATGCGTTGGCGGCCTGCCATATCAACGAGAAAAGCATTCGACTTATTCTTTTGAAGTGTCAGTATTGTGTAGGCCAACAGACTAAGAAGCACACTCAAAAACAGGACGGTGATGATGGTGAACCGGTGGCTTAAAGAAGACTTTCTGAGCATGGAACTGATCAAGTTTGAGTTCATCGTATGTGTCTCTTCGACAATATGACCAAAGCCCTTATGTTCCGAGGGTAATTCATTGAAAGCACTGAGGTATACCCAGGCACCCCGAAACCCCTCCTATTGTCTCCAATAAATTGCTTGGCCGATTCGGAGGGCTGTTTTTGTAGTCCTCCCAGAGGTCAACTTGCTATAAGTAAAGGTACCGTCATTAGTCCACCATCTTAATACTGAGTAGTGGGTGTTCGGCAAGCAGGACAAACTATCGAAATGAGCATTGTCCCTGTTGGAAGTGTAGGAGAATTAGAGCATTCAATGCCATGTCACCTCATGTCCCCTTCAATAAGTGGATGACGCCTTCTTCCAAAATCTTCTACTGTGTGGCCATCTTAATGTGCCATTGGGTTAAAAGCGATGACCTAGAATTGGTCAAATAAGGGTCGACTCCGAGCCAAGACCGCCGGTTAGCCATTCAACTCGCACCAGACAAACGCGTCTTCGACATCCTTCTTGAGAACGATAAATTGAAGTATTTGAAGGGGACGGCCTATTTGCCACAAGATCCAGAGGAGCGGCTGATATTCTACTCGTTCTCGGGAACCCATTGGCGAAGTCGGCGGACTATTAATCCGATTGAATTATCCTGGAAGACCATTTGGTATCAGACAGGGAGGTAAGAGTTGCCTCACCGATGACAACTTGTTGCCATAATGTTCAAGCTCGGACAGTGTGCGGAAACAGCCCGGTGCCGCCCTGGAGGGTTCCACGTCCTAAAGCCAGTGAGCGCTGGTCTTTATTTTACTGATGGTATGGGGAGAACAGCGATTAAATCCGTCGCCGCCCAAGGCACCGCTCAGACAGCAAATTTGACAATAGTTCCGAATGCCTCTATATCTTTAAAGGCAGGGAGTTACTGGAGTCCAATCTGGCCAAGGGTTAGCATGTTGCTCCAACTAACTGACGGTTGTGGAGGAATTTTCTGATGTTTAATACCGTTTTTGATCATAGTTAGGCCCTCGGTTACCTATTATTGTGTTTAGTTACCAAAGCCTTTCAAGTTCTCCCGCTACGTTCCGATACGTTCTACGCTAGACACCAAGAACGTTCTCCCGATCACAGACAGCAGAAACGCTTTCCAGACAAGGCAAGCCCGTCCGAAGACGGGAGCGTCAGGCTCTGGATCAGGAATTAACAGTTCCTGGCAAACTGGTCCGGATGAGGGAAGGTGCCGATTCTCATTGGAAGGTAGCTTTAATCCATGAAAAGGCTTCTTCCAAGTCTTGAGATCTCTCTTTGTACTCCTGCTTGTTGCATGCCTGGTGTTTGTGATTGAGTTCTCGTCGTTGGGAACAATATTTGAGGTTAAAAAGGGTTGAATGTGCTTGACGTTAGAAAAGATTTCCCCGTTATTCATCGCAGGAGAAAGGACAAAAAAACATGAAAGAACACGTTCCTCAAGCTACAGCCTCGCTAGAATGTCCAGCGTTAAAAAAGAACTGTGACGTGAACTTTGAAATTAACGTGTTTCGTGGCGCCAACCATGGAGGACTAGAGGTGACTGGCTGCTCTGAATTCTTACATAAGAACAATGCTGTGACATGCGGAAAAGACTGTATTCACACTCAGGAGGCAGAGCAGCTTCACGAGCAGGCTATAGGCAAACATCAGGATGAACTCAGCAAAATCGGCCCGGATGTCATTGGGTAGGAAATTTCAAGTAGCAAATTATTCAAATCGTAATCATCTGTTTCACACAGATGCAAAGAAGGAGCAAGAGCTTATGATGAGATATCGTGTCTTAAAAATCTTTGTGTTGGCCACCGTGTTCACATTTTCTTCAAGCCTTGCCCAACTTCCCTTGGCTTTGGCAACTTCCTCACATTCCCCAAAAGTGGATGTAGAAATAATGGTTCGGGTCAATCAAAAGGGATTCCTTGATCAAAATGGGAAGGTATTTTCAAAAAGGAATATTCTCCAACTCCCGGAAGAGAAGGTGGTGCGTATTACATTTGTCTTTGATGAAGCAATGACGAGTTTAGCCTATGGCGACACTCATCAAGTGGCTATCACTGGAGAGGACTGGACCAAAGAATCTGACAAAATTTGGATGTTCAGCAAAAAGACCAGCATAACCTTTCAAACTGGTGAAGAAGGCGTCCGCTACCGGGCCTATTGCATTCTCGACTGTATTGGAATGGAACATCTCAATAATTTGATCATCGCTGTGGTATAATTTTATGTAAGACGATAATTAAACGGGGGGCCAGAGCAATTTTGCTGTGGCCCCTTTTCACATTTTTCGCCGATAACGAGACTCAATGGCTATTTCCCGGAATGCACCTTCCTCTTCCACCCCTTCGGCTGATCCAGGCTGTACGATGAACCAGGAAGTATCAACTCACCAAGGATTTCGATCGCCAGAATTACAAATTCAACGAGACAGTTATCCCTTATTTCAGCATGCCGACCCTGGGCAAACACGGCCTCCGACTTTGTTTGTGATTTTTGGTGCACAAGGAGACCTAACCAAGCGGAAATTGATCCCTGCTCTCTATAACTTGGCAGCGAGCAGGCTTCTACCAGAAGAGTTTGCCATTCTGGGCGTTGACGCCATTTCAATGAATACTGAGGACTTTCGGAACAAGATGGATCGAGATATTCAGGAGCTGTCGACTCACCCAATCGATGCAACCATTAAAGAATGGGTGCTGAGCCGTTTGCATTATCTTTCTGGAGATTTTCGTAATCCACATACGTATGAAGAGCTCAAGAGCACCCTTTTACGAATAAATGGGCAATATGGGACTCGTGGAAATTATCTCTATTATATGGCCACCTCGCCGACATTTTTTGGGGAGATTGTTCAACAGCTCGGTGAGCATGGTCTGGTGGCACAGGACCATGGAAATTCTAGACGAGTCGTAATTGAAAAACCATTTGGGCATGATCTGGCATCTGCCAAATCGCTTAACCGAGCCTTAAGGGCAGTTTTAGAGGAGAATCAGATTTATCGAATTGACCATTATTTGGGGAAAGAAACCGTTCAGAATATCTTAGTCTTCCGATTTGCCAACGGTATCTTTGAACCCGTGTGGAATCGACAATATATTGACCACGTACAAATTACGGTGGCTGAAACGTTAGGGGTTGAGCATCGGGGTACCTATTATGATCAGGCAGGCGCCTTGCGGGATATGGTCCCCAATCACCTCTTGCAAATTTTGGCCTTCGTCGCCATGGAACCTCCCAACGCCTTTGACCCCGAAGCGGTACGCAATGAGAAAGCTAAACTTCTTCGCGCGATTCAACCGATGAATCCGGTTGAAGTATTGCAATCCACTGTCGCTGGACAATATGACGCCGGCCTCATTCACGGTCGGCAGGTCCCGCCCTACCGTTCGGAGGGTAATGTATCCCCAGCGTCTCTCAGAGAAACGTACACGGCTATGACATTGGGTATTGAAAGTTGGCGGTGGGAAGGTGTCCCATTTTACCTGAGGACAGGAAAACGCCTGAAGAAACGAGTCACTGAGGTGGTCATTCAATTTAAATCCGCCCCCCTCATCTTATTTCGTAAGACTCCAGTCGATCATTTAACCCCTAATGAACTGGTTATTCGTATTCAGCCAGATGAGGGGATTTCTCTCAGTTTCGGGGCAAAGATTCCTGGTCCTCAAGTCCAAGTCGGGAATGTGGATATGGATTTTCAATATGCGAAATACTTCGGAGATGCCCCAAGCACGGGTTATGAAACCCTGTTACATGATGTGATGGCCGGAGACGCCACGCTCTTCCAGCGAAGCGACAATGTGGAGTTAGGTTGGAGTGTGGTCGATCCCATTTTAAAAGTCTGGGACAGTCTGGGTACGCATGGTCTTCATCATTATCCTTCAGGATCGTGGGGCCCAACTCAGGCCGATGCCTTGCTTGCCAAAGACGGGCGAAAATGGCGCAACCACGATTAACATTTCTCAAACCGTTTTCCAGAAAATCACAGAAGGCCGTTCGAATACCTAGGTACCTAGTTTATTATTAGACGTCCCTAGTTAGTGGACGATTTCCTGGGTAGGTGGAATATGAGGTTTTGGATGTTGGGCAAAAAAACTCCCAAATCTTTTCTGATGCCTTGATATCCTGGTTTGTTTGCCCGACGGTACGCACCGGTAGATATTGGCTCCCTCCAGGCCAAGTGTGACCTCCGCCAATTATCTTATAGAGCATCACCGACACCCCAGTTTTTGTATGAGTCCATTCTGTTTGTTCTACGGTTGACCCATCAGTCGGATCACGGTCAGGGAGTTTAGCGACGAGACCTATGGTATCGATGTCATTATGCCGGAGCCAGAACTTAATGGTTTCATTGGTTGAGAGGACTCTACCTCAGCTTGGCTTCTTCAGCATTTTACTGAAGCGCGGAAAGAGGGTTGGAGTAACCTCGCCGCCCTCATAAGGTACAAAGGGATCCTTTGTGCCGTTCATGATCAGTACCGAAATGGGGTTGGTTGGTTGAGTCTTGGCCAGGGGTTTTGCGATTTGGGCCGTCAGTGATGCTATCGCTGCAAAATGTTGGCTTAGCTCTATGGCCAAACGTTGAGAAAATATCCCTCCATTCGAAATGCCCACCGCATAGATTCTTTTGTTGTCGACCGAGTAGGTAGTTTTGAGTTCCGTGATGAGCGTGTCTATCCAAGCCACATCGTTGACTTTCTCGTCGTGCTCTTGAAACCTCGCGCTCTCCCTTCCATCATTCCAATGTTTGTCAATAGCCTCGGGATACAATACAAGAAAACCCTTCTCCTCAGATATTTTGTTGAATCCTGAAAACTTGGCAATCTGCTGGGCATTACCTCCTCCTCCATGAAACACCAACACCACCGGTGCCACTTGATGTTCTCGATAGGTCGACGGAAGATGAACGAAATATTCACGATTGAAGTTTCCTGCTTGCATCTCTTTTCTCATAAGCTCCGATGAACAACCAATACTGGATCCTAGGAGGGAAAAAACCACGGGTAGGAATTGTAATGATAGAGAGATTTTCACGACTACATCATACCTCCTTTGCTCACTAAGAAGAGACGAGATTCATGGGGAATGAAGTCGGCAAATTCCATTAAAAAAAAAGAGACTTAGGTCTTTGTGCCTTCAGGAAAATATTTGATTGGTTTCCGTAAACATTAAATGATATAACAAAAATGGTTGCAAGGAGATTTTGGCATTAGAATAGGAGGAAAAAGGCGAAGAGCTAATACACATCTACAATACGAGTTTTTCTGGCTAACTAAAGGAGGCCGCCATGCAAGTTCGAGATGTCATGTCCACTGGAGTGGTTACTGCGCGATCAACCGATCTTCTTCGGTCAGCTGTCATTAAAATGCTCAGTCGGCATTGTGGGGCGGTGCCGATCATTGATGAGGAACAAAATCTCATCGGACTTGTGGCACTTCGAGATGTGATGCTCCCTCTTTTCCCTCAATTGGGCGATTACGTTCATGATAATGTCCATAGCCGAGATTTCTTGGAAATGGAAGAGGGATATCCCGAAGTCTTACGTCGTACCATTGAATCCGTAATGACCCGAAATCCCATTACTATTTCGCCAGATACATGCATATTAGAAGCTGCCTCCTTCATGGGTAGGAAGAATTTTCGGCGTATACCCGTAACCGAAAATGGGAAGTTGGTGGGAATGGTCAGCATTGGGGACATTAATCGTGGATTATTTTTCAACCGTGGATTTCTGAACCCCTAATTTTGGTAAAAGGCTTGGGATAAACCCGCTCATTGGCTGTTAGCAATTGTGTTTAGTCAGTCTTGAGTACTTGAGTCCATGAGAGGAAACCCATGGTGTTTTTTCCCCTGGGACAGGAAAAAGGTAACTGATTTCTTATTTCTTTTTGCTCCAATCCATCTTCTTGTAAAGCAACCATAATCTTTGTCTTTGACAGCTGCATTCATTACGTTACTCCCATTCTTTCTCCGATCTGTTCCTTTCGCATCTCATCTAAAATTGGGAATTTTTTTAATTTCCCTTGGATAAGGCTCATAAACCCTTCTCCAATTGCTATGTGACGATACCCGCGGGAATGGCTGAATTTTTGAATGTGATTAAGGACATCATGGAATTTTGGCTCATCGTTACCAAGATCCTCCCAAACTATAAGGCCCCTTCAGTGATTAGGGGGCTGTTGAAAACAAATGGCCCATCTTTCTGGATGGAATAAGCAAGGCGGCATCTTCCACTCCGTAAGGAGGGAACAGTGAGGAGTCAGGAGCAAGAGGAAAAAATATGATTTCGCATTTCCTGCCCATGTGTTCTCATCTCCTTACGCCTCACGATCTTTGACAGACTCTTTTGAACCGCCCCGAGGCCTCTGATGTGCAACGTACCTGTGGGCCTCTCTGCCCTTTGCATTCATTCCTATTCAACCCTCCCATTAGCGAATGTAGGGATACCCCACTATCCAGATCTCCTTTCTACTTTTAGGGGTTTTCCTCGTTTCTTACAATCGCTCTTCCTTTCTTGTCTTGCTTCTTCGCTGTTTCACGGGGAGTGTTTTGGAACGATCGTGAGACATTCCAGCGTGTCATGATTCAAGATAGGACAGATCAGGAATACATTAAAACAGTTCTAAGTGGTTGAAAATGTGAAGTAATTATGTGTGTGGATGCCCGTGGCATAAAGCTTGTACTGACTGGGATAAGAGATCCTAAGAAAAATTGAAAAGGACCGTCATCATGATGATAAAAGAAGGGGGGCATAATATGGGCGTTAAGAAAAGTAGAGGAGCGGTCATAGGTATTGTCACTCTTTTTTTCCTTGCATTAGAAGCCATCCTTGTTCCTTCCAGCGAATCGTCTATTCGAGTTGCCTCATATTTGGAACAGTCTGCGGAAACATCCTATCAGAACTTCCCTGGTGAATGGTCGGTAAAGAAATGGCAGGGACCGGTCGAGGTGAAGGTGATTCAAGAGGACGGGAGAAAAGTTCTCCGAGTCACAAGTCATCAAGCCGGTGTGTCTCTTCATCGAGGGCTCGCTTTCAATGTTAACGCCAATCCAGTGTTGTCGTGGGAATGGAAAGTGTCCAATTTGTCCATTGCTGGGGATGCGCCAGGCAAGGTACTTGATACTCATCCAGCTGGAGTGTACTTAATGTTTCCTCGATTCCCTGCGCTGATGAATAGTCAGTTTATTGGTTATATTTGGAGTGACGTCTTACCGGTTGGGACAATCATTCAGAGTCCCTCAAATGCGTCAGTGTTTCATGTCGTGGTACGCACTGGTTCCGACAGCTTGGGAAGTTGGGTGTCGGAGGAACGAGATGTTGTTGCTGATTATAAAAAAATATTTGGACAAAGTCCGTCGAAACTTGGTGGGATTTCTCTTATCCTGGATTCAGCGGACGTCAAGCCTGAGATGACCAACTTTTTTGGTTCGATAGATTTCAATCCTCGTCATTCCTCAAATCAGGTTATCACTAGAGAGGAAACGGCAGCTATAAAAGTGATCGATCAAAAGGATAACAATAAATTCGTAGCTTCCCTTTTGATACTTTTCGGGCTTGCGGGGAATAAAAATTCACCCTAGGGCAATCGTGGGTGTGCACGTAGGGGAAAAATGTTGAAACGGCTTCTCATTGTGGACGACGAGATAGATCATCGTTTCCTTCTGCGAATCAGATTTGAAAATCATGGGTTCGTATGCGAGGAAGCTGAAGATGGGATCGTAGCCATTGAAAAGCTCACAATCCAAAAAATGGATCTCGTGCTCACCGATCAACATATGCCACGGATGAATGGGCTTGAGCTCATCGAACAGATGGGGAGATTACCATTACTGAAGAAAACCCCAACCATTTTAATGACAAGCCAATCAATCACTGAAATGTTTTCTCCAGCTTCTCAAGCCGGTGCCCATACCGTCATTTCAAAACCCTATGATTTTCCAAAACTTTTGGAAGAAGTGAGACGTGCAATTGGGTCATCCGAAACAATGTGCAATTCGTCAATGCCATAATGTGCGTTCGATGATATTTGCCGAAAATTATTAGGGAGGGTTGGGGTTTGGATGATGGATTTTAATCATTTTTGCCATGAACCTCATTACCTATATACATCGTTGTAAGGGAAAGTAGTTCCGAATGGTGTGCCCGGCTATAATGAGAACACAAGGTTACGAAACAGACTTCAAGTTTTTAAAAGGAAGGCCATGAATAAAGGAACGCAGGGTATTTCTTTGTGTGTAATGCTGGCTTTTGCTCAACTTGTTGGTTGTGCGGGACCTAAGCCGGTTCTTTATCCCAATTCTCATTTACAGGAGGTAGGGAAAGACCTTGCTGATCAGGATGTAGCCGCCTGCGAAGAACTGGCTGAGGACTATATCTCAAAATCAAATGCCGGAGAAAAAGTCGTGGGTCAAACTGCCGTAGGAGGGGCTATTGGGGCAGCCAGTGGGGCGGTTGGAGGTGCTATTACTGGAAGTCCTGGGCTTGGAGCGGCCATTGGTGCTGCAGTTGGTGCCACGCAGGGGTTGTTGGTAGGGCTGTTTAGAGCAGGTAGCTCTGACCCGAACCCGGCATATCAAAATTTTGTTAATCGATGCTTGCAAGAACGAGGATATGAACCCATGGGATGGGATTAAAGATCTTTGTTTGTTCATCCACCAATTATGTAGAAAAATGGTGTCAGGAACCGTTTTTGGGGTCAAAATTTTTGGTGGTGGAAGAACGGACTTTCCGCTTCGTACTCAGAGTCACTGACATCCAAGGCGCTGACAGTTTGCTCGCCTCTGCCGGCGTCATCAGTAAACCTTAACGAGTGAAATATCGTGAGTCGTAAAGGGCGAGCCTTAGAGAAAAAGAGTCTAGATGCGATGAATCCTTAATCATCCCTCTACATGCCCCCACTGCCTTCGGTTTCCTTCCCCACAGATTGATCGGGCCCTCCACAAACTTGCCCGATGTGGCATCAATCCCACGAGGCTTATCTCCCGCATAAAAACCCAGATTTTGAAGGTAGGGTAAATTCCCAAATACACTTGGAGGACCAATGCTCCCTTTGCCCAAGAAGAGAATGGTATGATGGCAAGACCTAACCCTGATTCTCTGTGAGGTATTTGCATGTCGTGGTCCCGTGGCTCTCTTAAGAAATTACTATTCCAAACTTTTTTCTCACTCGTTTTGGGGGTTCAAGCCGTTTGGGCATTCTCGATTAGCGAGCCCCGAGCATCGAGTGTACATCAAGCTGGTCAACGCATTGCCGTGGCCATGGAGCTAGGAGATCTGCCTGGCGTCACCAAGGTGAACTATTTTTTGTATCGAGAAGACGAAGACATGTTGGAGGAGTTAGTCGAGGAAAAACTGGTTTTAGTCTCGACGGCCAAAGACTCTCCTTATTTTGGCGGAAAGGTGCCAATCCCTGACGAAGCCATCGGCTCATACCGGCTTCTTGCAGTGGCTGAACAAGGGGGGCGCCAATCTCAAGTGGCACTTGAGGCTATTTTCGACGAAGTTCTGATTCAGATCGAACCGAATGCTGACCTCGTGGAAATTGACTTCCAAACAGATAAGCCTCTTCGGTTCGGGCGAGCTGGGGGGGTGCGGGTGTACGACCAAGTAGATGCATTGGGAATGACCTTTAAGTTGCCGGTGCGTGGCCTATTCTCCGACGGCGTTACGCGTGCGATCGGGCATCATACGGTCGGAACTACCTATCTCTCGGCGAATGAATCAATTATTACGATCAATGAGGATGGTATGTTGCGCTTGGTGGGGAACGGAGAAACTCTTCTTACGGTCAAGAATCGGAACAAAGAAGCGACGCTCAAAATCTTAGTTGAGGTTGATGATACGCCCAATGACCCACCTGTTTCAGATGCTGGAAACCCACAATCCGTCTCCTCTGGAGAACGGGTTATCCTGAATGGACTGAAAAGTTTCGATCCCGAAGGCAAGTCGCTTCAGTATCATTGGTCGCAAGTGCGCGGGAGCAAAATCCCTCTCCTCGATCCCTATTCAGCTCAAGCTAAATTCTTGGCTCCGTTGGTGGCCGAACCAAGAACCTTTCAATTCAAACTTCGCGTGACCGATATTCGCGGTGCCGATAGTCTTCCCTCCTTAGTCGAAGTCATCGTGAACCCGTAGGGAATACGAATGGATCACGAGTTGTTTTAAATCTGGCCCATGTGGAATAGGCTTGAGATACAGCCTGTTAATTTTACCCTCCAGCCATGGCCCCGACGATCAGGAAAGGTTCGACACCAGTGGCGACTGTCTTTGGTAAGGGGGTATCCGGATTTTCATGGGATAAATCTTGGGCGCAGGCAAAAAATCTAATAAATGGACGCCGCTTTTTTGTGTCTTGATCCCGGATTGTCCCTCTCAACATAGGGAACTGGGTCTCGAGGGCATCAAGGATGGTTTTTTGTGTGATCGGAAGGGCCATGTCCAACTGGATCTCTCCCTCCACCCGCGCCAGGGTTCGGAAATGCTCCGGAAGTACGACTCGAATCATGGCAGCGTCTGAACTTCGATGGATAACGCCGGGGGCAAATCTCGGACAATGGGTGCCCAACGATCTCCCGCATCTGCCGAGACATATACTTGCCCGCCTGTCGTTCCGACATACAAACCACATGGGTCAAGGGAGTCGACGGCCATGGCATCGCGCAACACGTTCACATAGCAATCCTGTTGTGGCAGACCATTCGTGAGTGCCACCCACTCGTTTCCACCAGTCCGGCTGCGATACACGCGCAACTTTCCGTCTGGGGGATAATGCTCTGAGTCGCTTGTGATCGGTACGACATAGATCGTTTCCGGTTCGTGGGCATGTACCTCAATTGGGAATCCGAAATCGGAAGGCAGGTTGCCGCTAATCTCGTGCCACGACTCTCCGGCGTCGTCGCTTCGCATCACGTCCCAATGTTTCTGCATAAACAGCACATTGGGATGTGATGGATGAAACGTAAGGGAGTGCACGCAGTGGCCAACTTCTGCGCTAGGGTCAGGAAGTTCCATCTTGGACTTGAGGCGGTGGTTTAGCGGTCGCCATGTCTTACCGTTGTCATCAGTTCGGAATGTCCCTGCCGCGGAAATGGCTACGAAAATTCTTGTGGGATGACTCTTGTCCAATAGGATGGTATGCAAACACATTCCGCCCGCGCCTGGTTGCCAGAGATTTCCTTTTGCGTTGCGGAGACCCGAAAGTTCTTGCCAGGACAGCCCATCGTTTGTTGAGCGAAACAAGGCTGCGTCCTCCACTCCTGCGTATACGGTATCCGGATCGGTCAACGATGGTTCAAGATGCCACACGCGTTTGAATTCCCACGGATGCTGTGAGCCATCGTACCATTGGTGAGTGGTGAGAGGTTTCGCAGTTTCGGAAGAGGTGTCATATGCAAATTTGTTGCTCTCCCCTATGGGGATGCCTTCGGGAGCCATAGTCGGTTGGTCAGGCGGAGTTCCTGGCTGGTACCAGGTCTTTCCGCCATCATCAGAACGTTGAATGATCTGTCCAAACCAACTGCTGGACTGCGACGCATACAACCGATTGTGATCTACTGGAGAACCCTTGAGGTGAAAGAGTTCCCATCCTCCAAACATGGGACCGTTGACTTCCCACTCCTTGCGCTTGCCATCCGAGGTCAGGATAAACGCCCCTTTCCTCGTTCCAACGAGTACTCGTATGTGGCTCATACCTTCCTCCTATTTAGCGTATATTCTTTAACAGACATGTATTTCAAACTTGGGCTTCCCTACTAGGGAAACAACGAGGGGAGGCAAACTCTGTGTCTGCAGAAACACTTCTTCTGTGTGGCCGGATCATGAGTTTTTTGCCTGTTCCATAGGCTCACTTTGGGTTCGGGAGAATCGTTCCTGATACTTATCCCCACTCTCTGCCACATGCGATTAACCGGTGGAGTGAATACCTGATTGAAACCGCTCAATATATTTAGCTACCCCATCGAATAGATAAAGGGCATCTCTAAAAACCCCTGACAATTTGAGTCCCATTTGCGATACTGCGGGTCCAAGGAGGATTGCCCATGTCGACACCCAACCAACTCAGTTTTTTTGATCTGGCCACTCGCTATCAGGCCCT